>Ga0206106_100096_pt1 | contig 162236 bp, 138 predicted proteins | sample 1B1ome_FD_148677 | JGI IMG/M metagenome (GOLD analysis project Ga0206106, IMG submission 148677) | Enriched microbial communities from leaf-cutter ant dump, University of Wisconsin, Madison, United States - 1B110A | ecosystem: Environmental > Terrestrial > Nest > Insects nest > Nest dump...
CCGCGGACGCGGCATCGACAGCCTCCCCAGCATCCGCACGACCACCGACGAGACGCCTAACTAGACTGCCCACAACCGTTCACTTTTCGAGCGCCGAAAGCGTTCAGAGTTCGAGCGCCGCCGACAGCTGCAAGCACCGGGCGTCGTGAAGCAAAGTACGAAGTAAGCTTGCTCGGCACTGCCATCTCGGATACTCCTTGCTTCTCGTTGACCAGTAACACGTCCGCGGAACGGAGCACGTGGATCAGCTCTTCCTCCGGGACCGGGTCCAAGAACGACACATTATTGAGGTCGGCAGCCGCGTGTTCAAGAGACCGTCGTTCCGATCCGTTACCGAGGAACACGAATCGAAGGTTTGGATCGGTCAGTTGCGCAATCTTCGCGGCATCAATCACGTTGGCGAGTCCCTGTTTCACACCCATATTCCCGGCATGCAACACAACTATCTCCTGGTCACTCCAGCCCAATTCAGACCGAGTCGCGTGACCGTCAGTCTCTTCCTCGGTATCGAGATGACTCCAGTTGCGAATTACACTGATCCGGTCGGCCGGAACTCTAAAGTCTCGGTGAACCCGCTCTGCGAAGCGATCATGTATGACTACGACCTTCGAGGCGCTGCGAAGAAGCCAACCTTCAACGCCGCCGATCGCGCGCGCGGATATTCTTCCAGATTGCCCTGTTTCGCTCAGCCCTAAGCTATATAGGTCCTGCACCCAAACCACAAACGGCACACGGCGGTGGGTCACTAGCGATCGCATGCGCGCAAGCCCGCTGGAGATTAGACCCGGGGAAACTGCGACGATCGCACGAGGCCTCCCCCACGGTCGGAGAGCCAGCCGGATCCCGAACGTGGCTTCAGAGAGTGCTCGCTTCAGGGTAGTGGGTCGCGATGGCACGTAATGTCGCAGGCGGGTCACACACACGCCTTCGCCACGTTCATCGCTCACCCACTGCCCGTATCCTGGCCTAACACGCCAGTCTGGGTAGTGCGGATGTGTCGTCGTTACGCGAACCTTCCCGCGACGTCGGGCAAGACCCCGAGCGAGCCCTGTCGAGTATGGCGCGACGCCAGTGACCTCCGGAGCGTAGTTCAGGCTAAGTAACAGATAGCTCGATTCGGCGCGCTGCATGTGACGAGGGTACCGATCATGAGTAGGCACCAGGACCTGTCGCACTGCGCGGCCAAAGGGTAGGCCTCGGGCTCCCACGTAAGATGGCCCGGTGGCGAACAGGGCGGCAATCATCGGTGGCATTGCGCTGCTCGTGGCCATCGCGACGACCATCGTTCTCGCCGAGCCGATAGTTCTAGCTGTCGGGATCGCCGCTGCAGTGGGGATCACACTCTTTCGTTACGCATCGGGCAGACTAGCGATCTTCATCATTGGGGGGCTAGTCGCGATGGGCGGCGATGCAGGACTCGGCCCCGCGAAACTCGCGTACGCAGCGTTCGTTCTGGCATGCTTCGCTGTCTCCTGCTATCACATCAGCCGCCAAGCCAACTCCAAGTGGGCAACAACCATCCGCGCCGCGAACTGGGCGACACTCCTCTTACTGGGGGTATCCGTTGGCGCTGTGATCATCGGGGCGATCAGCAACCGAGGTTTGGCACCAATAGGGCAGGACGCTTTCACCTACTTCTTGATCGCAGCCGCCCCAATGATCGGTCTCGAGGCGGGCCTTACGAGTCGGCTTCGATCGATTCTGCTGATAGCTGCCGTAGCGGGGATAGTCGCGGCCGTCGGATGGTCTGCTTGGTGGCTGGCTCGCCGGGGGAGCAGCATCGGCGGCATCGAACATGTCGCGCTGGTAACGTCATTCTTGGGATTCGCGGTGTTCGCAGTCGGAATAGTCATGATGATCAACCTGCGATCCGCCCGTGGAAGGCTGCTATGGGCTGGTCTCGTAATCGCGATCCCGATCATCTACATTGTGGCCGGCAGCCGAAGCATGATTGTCTTTCTGTTAGGGCTGTTTGGGATGGTAGGGCTTCGACGCCACGGGCGGGTGAACGTTTCGCAGTTCGCGATCATCGGGTTGTCCATTACCGGGGTGGCGCTCGCGGTCATAGCGGTTGTGATCCCTGTGCTTCCCGATGGAGAAGGTATCCTCCGGCGATTTACGCGAACTATTGCGCTGATCAACGCCGATAGCCTGCTCAGCGACGGCAGCGCGATCGAACGCGGTCGTGCATACGAGTACGCGGCCGCCTATTTCCTTCAGTCCCCCATCTTTGGCCAAGGGTTCGGACTTATCTATCCAAGCGTCAGCGGAAATTCAATTGGTGACCTCAAAGTCGATACCCCATTACTGATAACCGCCAAGTTCGGGATCGTTGGCGCAGCGTGTATAGCAATCGCGCTCATCTTGGTCTGGTGGATAATCCGACTCAATCGGGGACCCAGCGGCTTACGGCTCGGCGAGATGGCATTTTGGGCATTTGCGTGGGCATCACTTGCAAGATCCATCTTTGTCGCGCCAACCGAGGAAAAGGGTTTCGCATACTCAATCGCTCTTCTTATCGCGATGGCTATTGCCGCAAGCAGGGACCCCGCTTCGTTTAGAGTTCGAGCCCGTGCTGCGCAGTATCCCGAGACGGTTGAGCGAAGTGTCACGCCATTCGCTGGGTCGGCGCAATCAACTCGTCTTCGCATCGTCAGGCCGAGTGCACCAACTACAAGTCGTTCGAGTTGGCAAGGAGCAAACGAGCGGAGGTCTTGATCCGCGCACAGGGCCGGACAGGAACCGCACCCGTTCGTGGCGCGGCCCGACCGTCCTACTGCGTAGGGTGACCGCCGACGTCCCGCCGCACCGCATATACTGAAGTAACGTCAGGACAATTGCCTGACTTGACCCGCTATAGAGGCATTCTGTGACCAAACGCGCGCTCATCACTGGGATCACCGGACAAGACGGTTCCTACCTTGCCGAACTGCTACTCGCGAAGGGGTACGAGGTTCACGGGCTCATCCGACGCGCCTCGACATTCAATACGAGCCGGATCGATCACCTCTATGTCGATCCGCACGACGTAGATGCGACGCTCTTTCTTCACTATGGTGATCTGAGTGACGGTGCGAGGCTTGTGACCTTGCTTCAAGCAGTGAATCCCGACGAGGTATATAACCTTGCCGCTCAGTCGCATGTCAGAGTTTCGTTCGATGAGCCTGAGCACACTGCTGACACCACCGGAACGGGTACTGTTCGCATGCTCGAAGCCGTACGACTGTCGGGCATACACACCCGTTTCTACCAGGCGTCTTCGTCCGAGCTTTATGGGGCGACACGTCCCCCCCAAAACGAGGAGACTCCCTTCCGCCCGCGGTCTCCCTACGCAGCAGCGAAGCTCTACAGCTATTGGATCACCAAGAATTATCGGGAAGCGTACGGAATGTTCGCTACTAACGGCATCCTGTTCAATCATGAGTCGCCTCGCCGTGGCGAGACGTTCGTGACGCGCAAGATCACGCGCGCCGTGGCCGCGATCAAGGCAGGCAAGCAACATCTGCTCTACATGGGCAACCTTGACTCGATACGCGACTGGGGCTATGCGGCCGAGTACGTGGAAGGCATGTGGCGGATGCTCCAAGCCGACGAGCCTGACGACTATGTGCTCGCTACGGGAGTGGGAATCACCGTTCGCGAATTTCTCGAGATCGCCTTCGATCGCGCTGGCCTCAACTGGGAGGATCACGTGCGATTCGATGAGCGTTACTTGCGCCCGACCGAAGTAGATGCGCTCATCGGCGATTCGTCCAAGGCACAACAGAAGCTCGGCTGGAAGCCGACTGTTGACGGGCGCCAACTCGCCGAGTTGATGGTCGATGCCGACATCGAAGCCCTTCAGCATTCGGGTTCGCCGTGGATCGACAAGGTAAGTCTCGCGTCGTGGGGCACCAAGTGACGGCCAGCGACAACGTGGAGTACAGTCCCGCCGAGCTCGATCGTGACGCCACCTTCTATGTCGCCGGACACCGCGGTCTCGTCGGATCGGCGATCTGGCGGAAACTGGAAGACGAGGGCTTCGAGAACCTCGTCGGAAAGCGATCCGGCGAACTCGACCTGAAGAGTCGCGAGCACGTCTTCGAGTACATGGCCGAGATCAAGCCGAAGTACCTCGTGCTCGCCGCCGCCAAAGTAGGCGGGATCCTCGCCAACAGCACCTATCCGGTCGACTTCTTGAGCGACAACCTCCGCATCCAGACCAACGTGCTCGATGCAGCGCTGGCGAACGACGTGGAAAGAGTCGTGTTCTTAGGTTCGTCGTGCATCTACCCCAAGTTCGCGCCGCAACCGATCCCCGAAGATTCACTACTCACCGGACACCTCGAACCAACGAATGATGCGTACGCGATCGCGAAGATCGCGGGCATTATGCAGACCCAGGCCGTGCGCCGGCAATACGGACTCCCGTGGATTTCAGCGATGCCGACGAACCTATACGGCCCCAACGACAACTTCTCGCCAACAGGGTCGCACGTACTGCCGGCGCTCATCCGCCGGTACGACGACGCAGCGCGAAGCGGAGCGTCGAGCGTCACCAATTGGGGCACCGGCACACCCCGCCGAGAGTTCCTTCACGCCGACGACATGGCTGACGCCGTCTTGCACCTCATGGAGCACTACGACGGGCCCGAGCAGGTGAACGTGGGCACCGGCAGCGACGTGTCGATCCGCGAGATCGCAGACACCATCGCGCACGTTGTCGGCTACGACGGCGAAACCGAGTGGGATACCTCGAAGCCTGACGGCACTCCTCAGAAACTGCTTGACGTCTCGAAGCTCACTTCGGCTGGGTGGACGGCGAAGATCGACCTCGAGGAGGGGCTGCGCCGCACCGTCGATTGGTATCGGACCCACGCCGACAAGGTCCGCGAGTAAGACCCGCGCGCTACAACGCGCCGAACCAATTAGGTGACCACACCCAGGTGCCCGATTCGGCGAGCACTGCAACAGTCCGCGCCGGGACGGCGTCGGTGGGAGCACAAAGGCGGACAGTTGGGTCGGCGCCGTCGGGCGCGGCACCGATCGTCAACGAGCACTCATCGGCGCCAACCAGTACAAACTCGAGAGTGCCTGCGCCAGACACCACAGCCACTGCACTCATCTGCTTCGGTTCTGCGAACCAGCCAGCCTCACTCCACACATAGATCGACCCATCGCCGCACAACGCGGCAGGCCCTTCTCCTGACATCGCCACATCTGCGATGTCAGCGCACGGCGTGTCTGCCCTCTCCCCGTTGACCGCGACGCTGGAGTCATCAGGATCCAGGTAGGTGAATTCCGCGAGGACCTCTTCGGCCCGCTCCCAGAACTGGCCGCCGGTGTAACTGCGGAAGCCGGCGATCGCGCAGCCGTCCCCCAACTTCACGACAGCTGTGCCGTAGTTCGCATCACGAACGGAAAGCGCCAGTATCTGCCGAACCTCATAGCGCGAGAGGTCTCGATCGGTCCATGTCTCGCCGGCATCCGTAGAGGTCTGTAGCAAGGGTGCGACGCCGCCAGAGCACGAGCCTGACTCCGCTCGCCAAACCGTTGACTCTCCCGCCACAGCGAGCGAACGACGGACGGGCAAGGCGACGATCGGCGGAGCGGTCGGCGTCGGTGAGACTGACGGTTGCGGGGGTGGAGAAGGCGTGATGTAGCGCGTGGAACTCGGAGCTTCACGGGAATTGGTGAGAGCGACCCCCACGAGCACAGCATCCGCGACCAGAAACACGGCGACGCCCACGACGACCCATGCCCGACGACCCGACGACCAGCGCGAACGAGGAGGTCGGCGTGAAGACGAGCTAGCCACGAGCCGACAACCCGAGTTCGACCAGTACGTCAACGAGCTCGGTCACTGCCGCCGAGACGTGGGCGGCCGACCGCGCGTACGCTTCTTCGGAGCGACGATACGGATCTTCCACCTCATCATGTTCCGCCTGAACAGGCAGCGAAAGGCCGCGCCCGTCTGCGACCTGCGGCACAAGCTCGCGGAAGCGGTCGGAGACGGTCACAGCGCTCTCGACCCTGGCCTCGCCTGATTGCTGAAGGTCGACAGAGAGACGAGCGAACTCCGGAAGAGTGAAGGCGTAACGATTAGCTCGGGGTACCAGGCGCACGACATCGGCGCGGTGGGCGCGCTCCATCGTGAGCACCAGGTCGGCATCCTCGATCATCGCGGCCGTCAGCTGACGCGCAGAATGCCCGCTTGGGTTGCCGCCATATCCGATGGTCTGAGCGGCAGCCTGGTCCGGCATCGGCTCCCCCACGAGCGCCGCGACACCCGCGCTCGACACCTCCACGACATCGCCAAATCCTCGCCGTGCGAACTCCGCGGCGAGCAGACGCTCTGCCTGAGGTGACCGGCAGATGTTGCCGGTGCACACCGTCAGAATGCGGAAAGGGGTGGCAGACGAAGAGGTCATCGGATGCTCCGCGATCAGCTCAGCGCTTCTTCGAGGTTTCCTGGGTGTAGCCGTAGCCGTAGCCGTATGCGCCGTAGCCGTAGGCATCCGGGCCCTTGGTAGGCATCATCGTCAGCACGACGCCATGAACCTTAGCGTCCACACTCGCGAGCGCTTTGAGTGCACCCTCTAGCTGACCACGCTGCGTTCTTCCGGCCGCTGTCACCACGATCGCACCTGAGGTTTGACGGCTGAGAATCGCGGCATCGGTGACCGGAAGCAGCGGCGGCGCGTCGATCAGCACGATGTGGAACTGGGTCTCGAGCTCGCGAATCAGCTTCGCCATGTTCGCCGAACCGAGCAGCTCGCTCGGGTTCGGGGGGATCTGACCCGCAGGCAGCACGACCAGTCGATTACGACCCCAGGTCTGCAGCACGTCGCCCAGCTGTGCACGGCCGATGAGCACGTCGGTCAGCCCGACGGCACCTTCGAGTCCCAGATAGTCGATGAGTTTCGGTCGACGCAGGTCGCCCTCGACAACGCACACGTTGAGACCGGAGTCACGCAGTGCGATTGCAAGGTTCGCCGTTGTCGTGCTCTTGCCCTCGCTCTCGATGGACGAGGTGACGACGAAGCTGCGGCGCTCGTTACCCATGTCGACGAACTGGAGGTTGGTGCGCAGCGAACGGAAAGACTCAGCGCGCGGGCTGAGAGGATCCGCGTGAACGATGAGCGGGCGTTCCTTTGCCTTGGGATCGAGAGCGATTGCACCCAGGATCGGCAGGTCGGTCACGAGCTCCACGTCGCGTTGACCACGAACGCGCTGGTCGAGCACACTGTGCAACACCGCGATTCCGAGGCCGAGCACAAGACCTACGAGTGCGCCAAGAGCGATATTAAGCGAGACGCGCGGAGAGACTGGCTCCTCCGGCACCTGGGCAGCTTGCGCGACCGTGATCTTGACCGGGACAACACCCTCTGCATTGACGGGTGTGAGGTCGGGCACGGCTTCGATCAGATGCTTGGCGACGGAGTTGGCGATGTTCGCCGCCAGCACAGGGTCAGGATCGGTCACCGTGATGTCGACGATCACTGTGTTGAGAGTGACGCTCGCCGAAACGACCTCGGCGAGTTCGCGCACTGTCTGGTCGAGGCCAAGTTCAGAAATGACCGGGTCGAGCACGAGACCCGTCTCGACAACCTCGGAGTAGCTGCGCACGATCTGCTGGGTATAGGTGTTGCCCGCATTGAGATCAGCCACCGAACTCGCAGCGGAGGCCGACACGAAAACCTTGGTGGTGGCCTCGTATTCGGGGGTCTGCAACAGCGACAGCGTCGCACCGCCCGCGATGCCCGCTAACGTCATGACGAGAATCAAGACCCAGTTGCGCCGCAGGATACGCAGATAGTCGCGCAACTCCACGTGGTGAACTCCTCGGAGGCAATGATCGGGACCGCGCGCGGCGGCGCACCCGCACAGCCTAGCCGACGAAGTGTCAACGCCTCGGCTCCACACCAGCGAACTCCGACACCTCTGGTATGCAGGAGTCTCAAGCTTGAGGAGAAATTGTGAAGCTCTCGGTGATCGGCTGCGGCTACCTGGGTGCGGTGCACGCCGCTGCCATGGCTTCTATCGGGCACGAGGTGGTCGGGCTCGACGTCGACCCCGCCAAGATCGAGGCGCTCGCTGCTGGGCGTGCACCGTTCTTCGAGCCGGGGCTCGATGAACTGCTTTCCGGCGGGGTCGCATCAGGTCGCCTTCGATTCAGTAGCGACATCGCCGACGCCGCGGGTGCCGCAGTTCACTTCATCGCAGTGGGCACGCCGCAGACGAAGGACGGGTTCGCGGCAGACCTCACGTTCGTCGACGCAGCCATCGAGTCGTTGCTGCCACACCTCGCGGCGGGCGACATCGTCGCGGGGAAGTCGACGGTGCCGGTCGGCACGGCGGCACGACTCGCTGAGCGGGTGGAGACGACCGGGGCGACGCTTGTGTGGAACCCGGAGTTCCTGCGCGAGGGGTGGGCGGTGGAAGACACCATCAACCCCGACCGGCTGGTGGTGGGTGTGCCGTCAGGCGACGGCGATCGGGCAGCAGACGTGTTGCGGGAGGTTTACCACACGGCTGTGGCGAACGAGACGCCGTTTATCGTTACCGATTATGCGACCGCCGAGCTTGTGAAGGTGTCGGCGAACGCGTTTCTCGCCACCAAGATCTCGTTCATCAACGCCATGGCCGAGATCGCCGAAGTCACCGGTGCCGACGTGACCCAGCTCGCCGACGCCATCGGTCATGATGCGCGCATCGGCCGACGCTTTCTCGGAGCGGGCATCGGCTTCGGCGGTGGGTGCCTTCCGAAAGACATCCGTGCCTTCTCCGCGCGCGCCGAAGAACTGGGCAAGGGGCAATCCGTCGCGTTCCTGCGCGAAGTCGATGCCATCAATCTGCGCCGGCGCGACCGTGCGGTGCAGTTGGTGATCGACGGGCTCGACGGCAGCGTCAACGGCAAGCGCATCGCCGTGCTCGGCGCGGCGTTCAAGCCACACAGCGACGACATCCGCGACTCCCCCGCGCTGGACGTCGCCGTGCGGCTGCACGGCCTCGGCGCGACCGTCGTCGTGACCGACCCCGCAGCCCTCGACAACGCACGGCGAGCGCATCCGCAACTGAACTACGCGACCGAACTCGACGATGCGCTGAAAGACGCGGACGCCGTGATCGTCGTCACCGAGTGGGACCAGTACCGGCGCGAAATGCGCGCCGAACACGCATCCGCCCTCACCCGCGGACGGCTGGTGGTCGACGGGCGCAACTGCCTCGACCCGGCAGAGTGGCGCTCGGCCGGTTGGAACTACTGCGGCATGGGGCGGCCTTAGGCGTGAACACGCCAACTTACGCAACTCGGCGCAACCGATTCCATGAGCGTCGGTCAACGCGAGTAACGTGAGGGATTGTGCAACCCGAACGCACCCCCACCCCCATTGATTGGCGACGGGCATACGCTCGACGTCTGCTCTGGAGCGACCTCTTCGTGGTCGCGTGGGCGGTGCTCGGCGCACAGCTGATCTGGTTCGGTATCGACGCACCGAAGGTGACGGTGCCCGAGCAGCTGACCACCTTCACTGTCAACTACACGCTCTTCTCGATCGCGCTCGGCGTCATGTGGATGCTGGCCCTGTACATCGGCGGCACACGCGAGCACCGCATCGTCGGCTCGGGGCCCGACGAATACAAGCGCGTCATGAGCTCGAGCCTGCAACTCTTCGGGCTCGTCGCCATTCTCGGGTTCGCATTCCAGATCCAGTTCAGCCGTGGCTACCTGCTCGTCGCACTGCCGGCCGGGCTGGCGGTGCTGATCATCGAACGCTGGCTGTGGCGGAAGTGGCTGAGCAGCATTCGGCGGCTGGGCGAGTACAGCGCCCTGTGCGTCGTCGCCGGTACCAGCCGCTCGATCGACGACATCGCGCGCGTGCTCAATCGGCAGCCCGGCACCGGGTTCCACATCGTCGCCGCGTGCACCTCCACACCCGACAAGCCCGTCGCGCTGCTGCCCGAGAGCTGGGTCTCACCCATCGACGAACTGCAGGCGGTGATCGCCGAAAGCGGCGCCGACACCGTGATCATGGCCGGCGGCCACGGCCTCAGCACGCGCGAGGTGCGCGAGCTCTCATGGTCGCTCAGGCCCGACGAGCAGCACCTGATCATGGTGCCGAACCTCATCGACGTGGCCGGGCCCCGCATCCACACCCGGCCCGTCGCCGGCCTGCCGCTCGTGCACGTCGAAACCCCCCGCTACGTCGGCGCCAGCCGCATCGCCAAGCGCGCCTTCGACGTGGTGGGGGCGCTGCTGGCGATCGTGCTGCTGTCGCCCGTGCTGCTCGGCGCCGCGATCGCGGTGAAGGTCAGCTCTCGTGGGCCGCTGCTCTTCAAACAAGAGCGCATCGGGCTGCGGGGTGAGACGTTCCGCATGATCAAGTTCCGCAGCATGGTCGTCGACGCCGAAGCACGGCTGCAGGCGCTACTCGACGAGCAACGCGACGCCGGCAACGAAGTGCTCTTCAAGCTGAAGAACGACCCGCGCGTCACCCCCGTCGGCCGGTTCATGCGGCGGTTCTCGATCGACGAACTGCCGCAGCTGTTCAACGTGCTCGGCGGCTCAATGTCGCTCGTCGGGCCCCGCCCGCCGCTCGCACGCGAAGTCGACCTCTACGACGAAGCCGCCCGCCGCCGGCTGCTCGTGCGGCCCGGACTCACCGGGCTCTGGCAGGTGAGCGGGCGCAGCAGCCTCTCGTGGGAAGAATCCATCCGCCTCGACCTCTACTACGTCGAGAACTGGTCGCTCATGGGCGACGTCGTGCTCATGTGGCGCACCTTCAAAGCCGTCATCGCGCGCGACGGGGCGTATTAGCTCCGTCGTTCAGGTGCTCCTGCACAGCGTGGCGTGAGGCGAGTTGTGCACGGATTGCACGGGGTGGTCGATCCGGGGCGATGTGTCGGGCAACATGGGTGGTGCCGAGTGACGTCGACGCACAGGATGGAGGTGTGTACGTGTCGGTCGAGACCCTCACCGCGGTGGTCGGGCTCGTGAGCGTGCTCGCGACACTGACCGCCGGCTTCGCGTGGATGATGCGACGCATGGACGCGCTCGAGGAGAGGCTCAGCGCACGTATCGACGCCGGCGACGAGAAGCTCAGCCGCCGCATCGACACGCTCGACGAGAAGCTCAGCGCACGCATCGACGCCGTTGGCGAGAAGCTCACCGGGCGCATCGACGCACTCGACGACAAACTCAGCGCACGCATCGACGCACTCGACGAGAAGCTCAACGGGCGCATCGACGCGCTCGACGACAAACTCAGCGCACGCATCGACGCCGTCGGGCATGAGGTGGTCGAGGTGAAGATCGCCGTGGCACGACTCGAGGGCCCCCGACCGCGACTCATCACGGGCCACTGACCGCATGCCCGTCGCCGCCGAACTCGACGCCGCCCCGCGCGAGCGCCGCATCCGCCTGATCCGCGACGGAATCGGATCGGGTGCCGCCGCCCACGAACACCGCCTGCTGCGTGCCGCCCGGCCCGCGCTGCCGCTGCTCAACTGGCTCGGGCAGTTCGCGCGCCCCATCATGAAAGTGCCCGGCCTCGGGTGGATCACCTCCGACCCCGTCGTCGCGCGCACCCTGCTCAACGACCCCACCCACCTGACGCTGCTCTCGGAAGGCGGCGTCGGGCACCTGTGGGCGCAGATCCTCGGCGATTGGGTGTACGAACTCTTCGACGGTCCCGGCCACCACGAGCTGCGCACCCGCAGCAAAGAGCTGTTCACCGAACGCACCTCGGCATCCTTCGTCGAACACGCGTGGGGGTCGCGCCTCGCCGAAGCCCGCACCGCCTTCGAGGCGGGTGAGCCGCTCGACCTCGCCGACCTGTCGCGCATCCTCGTCGGACGCATGGTCACCCAGCTGCTCGGCCTGCCGGTCGACGCCAGCCGCGGCGACGACGCCTACCGCGAGATCTTCGCAACCGGCGAACGCCTCGCATCCATCGCCCTCGGCACCACCGCCGACACCCAGCTGCCGCCCGAGAAGATCGCCCTCGCCCGCGGCATCGTCGACGAGCTCACCGCCCACATCGACGCCGTGTTCCCCGACGCGCACCCCGACACCGTGATCGGCCGCTGCCGCGAACTCGGACTCAGCCTGCGCGAGACGAAAGGCCTCTCCACGCTGCTGATGGTGGCCGGCACCGAGACCGCCGCCTCGGCCATGGCGCGCATGGCGGCCGTGCTGCACGACTCCGGCGAACTCGAGAGGCTGCTGGCGCATCCGGAACACCGCGAGGATGCCGTGCGCGAAACCCTGCGCGTGACCAGCCCCGCGCCCCTCATCGGGCGCTCGGTGCTCGCCGACGTCGAGGTGGCGGGCCGCACGCTGCGCGCCGGCGAGCGCGTGATGGTGCTCACCTGGACCGCCAACAACGTCGCGGGCGCGTTCCGCGTCGACCGGCCCTACCTGCCGCACAACCGGCAGCTGTGGTTCGGCGCCGGACGCCACCTGTGCCTCGGCGGGCCGCTCGCCCGCGCCGAACTCGCGGCCGTGCTCGAGCTGCTTATCGGCGACGGGCGCGGGTACCGGGTCGTGTCGCGGCGGTACGGGCGGCGGGTGCTGATCCCGGCGTATGCGTCGCTCGTCGTGGAGAAGTGCTGAGGAGCTGAGCCGTGTTCGTGTCCATCGAACTGATCACCACGATCGCCACCGCCGTAGGCTCCGTCGGCGCGTGCATCGGAGCCGTCGGTTGGATGGTGCACCGCATCGACCGGCGCTTCGATCACATCCAGCAGCGCATCGACGCAGTGCACCATGAGGTGGTCGAGGTGAAGGTGTCGATCGCGCGACTCGAAGGCCCCACGCCGCGGTTGCTGACGGCGCGGTAGCCCTCACCAGTGCTCGGCGCCGTCGAGGTCGGTCGAACCGGGGGCGAAGCCGAGACGGGTGCGGGCGGCCGTGAGGTCGAGGGTGCGCTCGAGCCCCAGCTGACTCACGGCGTAGCGCGTCACACGCGGACGCCTGCCCCGGATGCGCGCCGCCGCCTCGGCGACCGCAGCGGCCCGCAGCGCGGCCGGGTACGGCATCCGCATCACCCGCGCGCGCACCTTGCGCCGCGCCAGAAACTCCTCGATCACCTCGGCGAGCACCACCGGCTCGGCATCCGCCACGTTGTAGACGCCCACCGGACCGCGCAACGCCAACCGCACCGCCTCGACGAGGTGGTCGATATGGGTGAGCGAATGCAGCACCCGCGCCCCCTCCGGCAGCACCAACCGCCCGCCCCGCACCGCCTCGAGCACGCGCGGCAGCAACGTCGTGTCGCCCGGGCCGTACACCGCGTGCGGACGCAGGATCACCGCATCCGCCCCCATCACCTCCAGCTCGGCGAACGTCTTCGACTCCGCATAGCTCGACAGGAACCGCGTCACCGGCGCCTCCCCCTCGGCGGCCTGCACGGTGGGGGTGAATGCGTCGTACACCGACGAGGTCGACAGGTGCACGATGCGCGCCCGCCGAAAACTCGCCACCACGTTGCGCGTGCCCGTGCGGTTCACGCGCATCGCCTCGGGCAGCGGCGCCCAGTCGTCGGCGAGCGCCGCGCAGTGCACCACCGCGTCGAAGTCGCGATCGCCCAGCAGCGGGCCCGCCGTGATGTCCCACACGCGGTAGCGGGCGAGTGGATGCGACCAGCCGTGCCGCGTGCGGCCGAAGCCCGTCACGTCGTGGTTGGCATCGGCGAGGGCGGTGGCGACGGCGCCGCCGATGAAGCCCGAGGCGCCGGTGACGGCGATTCTCACCGGCTCGGCCCCTCGGGCAGGCCCGCGAACGGCGCGAGCAGCGCGGCGAGGGCTGCGCGGTCGAGCTTGCGGCCGCGCCCCGCGCGCGGCAGCTCGGGCACGGCGACGACCGCGTCGGGCAGCACGCCCGCGTCCACGAGCCCCGGCAGGCGGCGCGCCACCTCGGCGACGAGCGGGTGCGTCGTGGTCGGGGCCTCGGGTGCCGCCTGCGCGGGCACCACGGCGACGACGATGCGGTCGTCACCGATCGCATCCGCAACCCCCGCCATCGCCGCATCCGCCACCCCCGGCAGCCCCGCGATGAGCGGCTCGTAGAGGCCCGGGTAGACGTTCTGGGTGCCGCGGATGAACATGTCTTTCGCGCGGCCTCGCAGCACGAGCTCGGGGCCGTCGGCGCCGGGCACGATGCTCGCGAGGTCGCCCGTGCGCAGCTCGGCGAGCGGATGCGCGGGCAGCTCGGCGAGGTAGCCGCGCGCGAGCCCCGGGCCCGCGAGCACGAGTTCGCCGTCGTCGATGCGGGCGACCACGCTCGGCGCGAGGCGGCCCACCGGGTCGCCGTCGCCCGTGAACCGCAGCTTCTCGGCGCCGTCGGCGATCGCCACCGGCAGGATCTCGGTCATGCCGTACACGGCACGGATGCGCACCCCCGGCAGGCGGGCGAACGCGCGGCGCAGCAGCGGCGGTAGCACGGGGGCGCCGCCGAGCACGATCGTCTCGAGCTGCGGGGTGAGCTCGGGGCGGGCGTCGAGCGCGGTGAGGATCGCGTCGAGGGTTGCGGGGCTCGCGAACAGCAGCTCGGCGTCGCCCAGGTGCTCGAGGTACGCCTCCGGGCGGGCGCCGGGGTCGAGCCCGGGGTCGGGCATGGTCCAGTGGGCCCCGCCGATGAGGGCAGGCACGCCCACCATGAGCTGGTCGGTGAGCACGCGCAGACCCACGCGGATGCCGACCCCCTCGGCGAAGTCGCTGAGGCCCGCGCCGAGCGAACCGCGCGTGTGCACGACCGCCTTCGGGGCGTCGGTGGTGCCCGAGGTGAAGACGACGAGGGCCTCGTCGTGTGGGTGGGCGGGGGGCGGTGCGGGTGCTGCGGGGGGTGGTGCGGGGGCTGCTGCGGCGGCGGGGGCTGCGGGGGCTGCGGGGGCGGCCGGGACGTTCGCCGTGAGGCGGTCGAGCGCGAGGGCACCGCGGGGCACGCCGGGCAGCCACCGGCCCGCGAAGAGGTGGCGCGCATCCGGAACCAGCCGTGCGTAGGGGGCCAACTCGAGCCCGCGACGACGGGCGAGCGGACGCAGCGGGCCGCTCGAGGCGAGGTACAGCAGCGACTCGGCCGCCACCCAGCGGGGGGCCGCCAGCTGCGCGCGGGCGCGGAAGAGCGCCTCGCCGGCGCCCGGGTCGGCGAACACGACCACCCCGCCGGCCGCGACGATGCCGAGTGCGAGGGCCACCGCATCCGGGCCCGGACGCACCGAGAACAGCACCCGATCGCCGTGCGTCAACCCCTCGGCGCGCAGCCCGACGGCGATCGCGCGGATGCGGCGGGCCAGCTCGCCGTAGCTCCAGGTGCGGCCGCGCGCCGTGAGCGCCGGTGCCGCGGGCGTGCGGTCGGCCGCGTCGAGCACCGCCTGCACGAGGTCGGCCGTCGGCGCGCTCACGCCGCCACCCGCTTCATCGTCTCAGGCGTCATCGCCCGCTCGCCCGGCGTCCGCATCCGCTCGCCCGGGCCCTCCCCCACCGGTTCTCCCGCCCGTCCTCCCGTTTCAAGGAGTCGAGCAACCCATCTCAAGGACTTGGTGTGGCTCGTGTTGTTCAGCGGGGCAGAAGTGGCCGAACCGGATGCTGCGCTCCTTGAGATGGGTTGCGCGACTCCTTGAGATAGGAAGGCGACGCCCGCAACTCCTTGAGATGGGAACGCGACGCCCGCGACTCCTTGAGATGGGAAGCTCACGCCGCCACCTCGAGTTCGGCGTAGGAGGGGATGAGCACGCCGCGGGCAGGGCGGCGGCGCGTGATACGCAGCTGCGGATGCGGCAGCAGGGCACCCAGCGCCAGCCGGATCTGCGCCATCGCGAGCGGGGCGCCGAGGCAGTAGTGCGCACCCGCGCCGAACCACAGCTGCTTGAGCGACGCGGCGGGGTTGCCCTCCGGGTCGAAGGCGCCGAGCGCCGTGTCGGCCCAGTAGGTGCCCAGGATGATGCGGTCGCCCGGGCACACCGCGACCGGTCCGATCGTGGTCGGCGCTGTCACGGCGCGCAACATCACCGGCGACGGGGTGGTGACCCGCAGACCCTCGGCGATCGCCGCATCCGTGAGGCTCGCATCCGCCGCGATCCGCGCATGCCAGCCCGAGTCGACGAGCAGCGCCACGAGCCGCGGCAGGTACGACACGATCGTCTCGGTGCCGGTGAGCACGAACGCGCCCACCGCGCCGAGCGCCTCGCGCTGCGACAGGCCCAGCGCCCGCATGCGCCCGGGAACCGTCGACTCGTCGCCCGCGAAGACGCGCGCGGCGTGCTCCCCCAGCTCGCCGAGGATGCCGCGGGCGGCCGCGAGCTGGCGCGGCCCGAGCCGCGGGCGCGCGAGCGTCACGTAACCGGTGACGCTCGACACGCGCGCGAACATCGCGTCGTCGAAGCTCGCCTCGTCGAGGCCCACGAGCCGCGAGATCACCCGGCTCGCGCCGCGGCGCGCGTGGGCGACCAGGTCGACCGCCTCACCGGCGGCGAGGGATGCCGCGAGCGCCTCGGTCGCCGCGCCCAGACTCTCGGCCACGAAGCCGTCGACGAACGCCGGCGAGAACAGCGGCGCGAGCTGGCGGCGCAGCGCCAGATGGTCGGCGCCCTCCATGTTGAGCAGCACGCGCGGGCCGAGCACCGGGGTCCAGAGGTCGCTCGGGGCGCCGGGCCCGGTCTTCGAGAAGTGGGCGGAGTCCATGAGCACACTACGCAACAGGGCGGCATCCTTCACCACCACCCCGAGCCCCGGAACCCGCCGCACCGGCCCCGGCAGCGCCGAGATCGCCGGAAACGCGAACGGATGCGCCGCCCGCACCACGGCGCGGTCGCGGCGGGTGGCGCGGCGGCTGGCGGCGGCGTGCTCGTCGGTGGCGAGGGCGGTCATCGGATGTCGACCACCTCAGGACGATACGCGTGGTCTTTGTACCAGAGCAGCGTGCGCCGCAGCCCCCACGCGCGAACGCGACGGCTCGACCCGAACACCACGACATCCGCCCGCCTGCCGTAGTCGCTCGTGATGCGGCGCACCGCGTTCACGAGCGCGCGGTCTTCATGCAGCTCTTCGATGGCCGTGCGCGGGAAGCCGCCCGCCGCCACATACAGCTCCGCGGTGATGCCGACGTTGCAGCCGGCCGCCATCATGTAGGGGCCCAGGTAGCCGTCGCCGCGGTTGCCCGGACGGATGCGGCCGAACGCCTCGGCCAGATGCACGGCACCGCGCAGCACGGCGCGCGTCGGCCAGCCGATCCCCTCGTCGCGGCGCGCCACGAGCTCGCCGCCCACGAGGCGCAGGCCCCGGCCGCCCTGCTCGCGCGGGGTGAGGGCGCGGCGCACGGATGCGGTCCAGTCGTCGCGGGGCAGGCAGTCGGCGTCGGTGCGGGCCAGCAGCGTCGCACCGGCGGCGATCGCGGCACGGAACCCTGTGTCGGCCGCGGCGCCCGTGCCCTTCTGCGGCTCGTCGATCACGCGCCAGCGGGTGAGGCCCCGCGCGGCGGCGAAACGGCGGATGAGGTCGGCGCTGCCGTCGGTGGAGCCGTTGTCGACGAACCACGCGTCGAAGTCGGCGTCGCGCTGCGCGGCGAGCGCCTCGAGGGTCGGCGTGATGCCCGCCGCCTCCTGGAAGACGGGCACGACCACGGCGAGGCGGCTCACCACACCACCTCGACGAGTCCGAGCGAGATGCCGCCCGCCAGCCCGATGAGCAGCACGCGCGAACCGGCGTGCAGCATCCCGCGCTCCCGTGCGAGCTTCAGCTGCAGCGGCAGGGTCACCGAGGCGAGGTTGCCGTGCTCGGCCACCGTGATGACGGTGCGGTCGTCGGGCACGCCGAGCCGCTCGAAGATGGGCGGCAGGTAGGGCAGCGCCACCTGGTGGATGGCGACGAGGTCGAAGTCGCGCCAGCTGAGGCCGCGGTCGCGCAGCAGGCCGAGCACCGGCTCGGGCCCCAGCTCGAGGAACGCCTGCTGCAGCCCGTGGCCGTCCATGTCGAAGTACTCGGCGTCGAGGTCGCGCGGGCGCATCGTGCCGCCGCCGGGGAGGGTGCCGATGCCCCAGTGGCGCGACACGGCGAGGAACCTCGTCGACCGGATGCCGGCATCCGGTGCCTCGCGGGCGTCGCTCGCCTCGCCCGCCTCGCTCGCCTCGAGCACGAGGGCCGCGCCGCCGTCGCTCATCGTGTAGCCGGGAAAGCTGCGCAGAAACTGCTCGTGGCCGCTCAGCTGCCAGCGCACGGCGGCGGTGGGCGCCTCGCCGGATGCGATGAGCACGCGGCGGTGCTGGCCGGTGCGGATGAGCGCGTCGGCCACCTGCATCGCGTTGACGACCGAGTTGCAGGCGTTCTTGACGTCCATGACGGGGGCGTCGATGCCGAGCTTCGCGGCGACGATGTGGCTCGTGGCGGGCTCGATGAGGTCTTGACTCGCGGCGGCGAACAGCACGAGGTCGATATCGCCGGGCGACTCGGCGAGCGCCTCGCGGGCGGCGGCGACGGCGAGGTCGGATGCGTCCCAGCCGTCGGGGCGCAGGTGCACGCTCTCGACGCCCGTCATGCGGCGGATGAGGCCCGTCGGCAGTCGCACGCCCGGGTTGCGGCGGCGCAGCTCGGCCTCGGTGTCGGCTGTCGTGCGGATGCGCTGCGGCAGGTGCACGCCGAGCCCGCTCACGCGGGTCGAGACGTGTGGCGGCACGGAGTCGAGCCTACCCAGCGCGTGCGCCTCCCCCTGCCGGCCTCGGGGGCGCCTGCCGCCCCGTCCCCCGGTCAGCTCTTGGTGCGGTTTCGGCTGGATGGCGCGGTTTCGCAGGTGCCATCCAGCCGAAACCGCACCATTCGCACTCGGGCAGCGTCAGGCGGCGCGCGCTCACGCCTCCGGGATCGCGCGCCTGTGCGGGGCGCGGCTGGGGCAGACTGATCCCATGACCGCCACCCCGCTCGACGCCGTCGGCCTGCCGTTTCCGCTCACCCCCACGCATCCGCTCGACTGGACCGTCGCATCCGCGTCGCTCGCGGCCACCGCGCCGGCGCGCACCGACATCTTCATCGACCCCGCCGCGACGGCCGACGGCGACGGGGTCGTGCTCAACGCGCCCGCGCTGCTCGGCACGCCGCCCGACGGCGACTACCAGCTCTCGGCGCGCGTCACCGTCGACTTCGCGTCGACGGCGGATGCGGGAGTGCTGCTGCTGTGGGCCGACGAGACCAACTGGGCGAAGCTGTGCTTCGAATACTCCCCCGACGGTCGGCCGATGCTCGTGACGGTCGTGTGCCGTGGCGTCGCCGACGACTCGAACTCGTTCGTGATCGACGGGCACACGGCGTGGATGCGGATCACGCGCGTCGGGCGGGCCTACGCATTCCACGGCTCGACGGACGGCGCGCACTGGGAGCTGCTGCGGGTGTTCCGGATGGCCGTGCCCCATGCGGCGGTGCGCCTCGGGTTCGAGGTGCAATCGCCGCACGGCGGCGGATGCGCAGTGCGGTTCGATCGTCTCCGCTTCGCCCGCACGACCCTCGCGGAGCTGCGCGACGGCTCGTGAGCGTGCGCGCCGCGCCGCTTGCTCGACGGGTGGTGCGGTTTCGGCTCGATGGCGCGCTTTCGCGGGTGCCATCGAGCCGAAACCGCACCATGAGCGGCAGCACGAGCGCGCCAGGCACGGGCCGGTGGCGGGGGCCGGTGGCGGAGGGCCAGAGCCGGTGGCGGGGTGCGGGGCGCTACCCGAGCTGCTCGCCGAGCTCGAGCCAGCGCTCCTCGAGGGCGGATGCCTCACCCTCGAGCGCGGTGATCTTCGCCATCTCGGCGCCCAGCAGCTGGTAGTCCGACTGGTCGAGCTCGGCGAGGGCTGCGCGCGCATCCGCGGCCTGCTGCTGCAGCTTCTCGAGGCGGCGTTCGACGGATGCGAGCTCCTTCTCGGCGGCGCGGCGCTCGGCCCCCGAGAGGGTGGGGGGTGCGGGGGGTCTCGATACGCCGCCTTCGGCGGCTACTCGACCAGCGGGAATCGCACCTTCGGCGGCTACTCGACCGGCGGGGGTGCCGCCTTCGGCGGCTACTCGACCAGCGGGGGTCGCTCGCAACTGCAGGTACTGCTCCACGCCGCCCGGGAGGTGGCGCATCCGGCCGTCGAGCACCGCGTACTGCTGATCGGTGACGCGCTCGATGAGGTAGCGGTCGTGCGAGACGACGAGCAGCGTGCCGGGCCAGGAGTCGAGCAGGTCCTCCATGGCGGCGAGCATGTCGGTGTCGAGGTCGTTCGTCGGCTCGTCGAGGATCAGCACGTTCGGCTCGTCGAGCAGGATCAGCAGCAGCTGCAGGCGCCGCTTCTGGCCGCCCGAGAGGTCCTTCACAGGCGTCGAGAGCTGCGCGTTCGAGAAGCCGAGCCGCTCGAGCAGCTGCCCCGGGGTCAGCTCCACACCCCCGCCGACCCGGTAGCTCGCACGCTGGCGGCCCACGACATCCGCCACCCGATCGTTCGCGATCTCGTCGAGCTCGGCGAGCCGCTGGTCGAGCACCGCGATGCGCACCGTCTTGCCGGTCTTCACGCGCCCGGTCGTCGGCTGCACCGTGCCCGCCACGAGCCCCAGCAGCGTCGACTTGCCTGCGCCGTTCACACCCAGGATGCCGGTGCGCTCGCCCGGTGCGATGCGCCACTCGATGTCGTGCAGCACCACGCGCTCGCCACCCGCCCCATCCGGGAACGCGACCGAGACATCCAGCAGGTCGACGACATCCTTGCCGAGCCGCGAGGTCGCGAGCTGCTCGAGCGACACCTTGTCGCGCACGGGCGGCACGTCTTCGATCAGCTGGTTCGCCGCCTCGATGCGGAACTTCGGCTTCGAGGTGCGGGCGGGTGCGCCGCGGCGCAGCCACGCGAGCTCCTTGCGCATGAGGTTCTGCCGCTTCGCCTCGGATGCAGCCGCCATCCGGTCGCGCTCCACGCGTTGCAGCACGTAGGCCGCGTAGCCGCCCTCGAAGGGCTCGACCATTCCGTCGTGCACCTCCCAGGTGTCGGTGGAGACCTCGTCGAGGAACCAGCGATCGTGCGTGACCACCACGAGTCCGCCCTGGTTCTTCGACCAGCGGCGCTTCAGGTGCTCGGCGAGCCAGGCCACGCCCTCGACGTCGAGGTGGTTGGTGGGCTCGTCGAGGAACACGACGTCCCACTCGCGGCTGAGCAGCGCCGCGAGCGCCACCCGGCGGCGCTGGCCGCCGGAGAGCTCGCCGATGCGGGCCTCGAACGGCAGATCGCCGAGCAGGCCCCGGATGACGTCGCGCACCTTCGCGTCGCCCGCCCACTCGTGTTCGGCGCGGTCGCCGACGACGGCGTGGTGGATCGTCTCGTCGTCGGGCAGGCGGTCGGCCTGGTCGAGCATGCCGATGCGGGTGCCGCCGCGCACGGTGACGCGTCCGGCATCCGGCTGCTGTCGGCCGCCGAGGATGCGCAGCAGGGTCGACTTGCCGTCGCCGTTGCGGCCGACGACGCCGATGCGGTCGCCCTCGTCGATCCCGACGGTGACGTCGTCGAAGACGTCTTTGGTGGGGAACGAGAGGGAGATGCCTTCGGCGCCGAGCAGGTGTGCCACCCGTCGAGCCTAGGCGGCGCCCCTGCTCCTCTCCTCCACAGCTACGGCGCTCACGAGTTGTGCAGAGATCTGCCGCGCAACGCACCACCCACCCTGCACCTCTGGCAGAGTCGATCTCGGGCGCGCACAATGAGGAGGTGGAGTTCGTGAACGACCCGCAGATCTGGACCCTCATCGGGGTCTTCACTGCGATCATGCTCGGCGGCATGACGGCCATGACGACGTTGCTGATGCGCACGCTGACCTCCGCGATCGGTGGGCTCCGCGGCGAGATGACGGGCCTCCGCGGCGAAGTCCGCGGCGAGATCGGCTCCCTGCGTGCCGAGATGGACGGCCTCCGCGGCGAAGTCCGCGGCGAGATCGGCTCCCTGCGCGCCGAGATGGACGGCCTCCGCGGCGAAGTCCGCGGCGAGATCGGTGCGCTACGCGCCGAGGTGACCGGGCTCCGGGGCGAGATGAACGCCCGGTTCGACACGGTCGAGACCAAGATCGGCTACCTCGACCGCGATGTCGCCGCACTCACGCGCAAGGTGTGGGGCGAGACGCCTGAGCACTGAGGTCAGCCCGCAGCGCGCTCCCGGGCGATGTGGCTGCGCGCGTGCTCGACCGCCGTCATCAGAGACGAGAACAGGTGCCGGTGGTCGCGCAGCGCCGCGAGCACGCCGACCGTGCGGAACAGCTCGATGTGCCCCTCCTGCACACCCTTGATGAGCACCGTGATGCCGCGCGCCTCGAGCCGTCGCACGATCTCGCTCAGCACGTGCGCCCCGGTCGCGTCCACGAGTTCGAGCTGCGACATCCGCAGGATCACGACCGAGACCTCGTCGAGCGAGGTCACCGTGTCATGCACCCGGTCGGCGGCGGCGAAGAACAGCGGTCCGTCGAGCCGGATGACCGCGATGCGCTCATCGCCCTCCACCGGATCGCCGGCGATCGCCTCGCGCGTCACCCCGGTCGCGCGCGAGAGGCCGCGGATCGCGAACACGCCCGCGACGACGATGCCGATCACCACGGCGACGATGAGGTCGACCGAGATGGTGACGATCGCGGTGACGACGAAGGCGACGGCATCCGCGCGGGTCGACCGCAGGATGCTGCGCACGGTGGCGAGGTGCACCATGCGCACCGCGGTCACCATGAGCACGCCCGAGAGAGCCGCGAGCGGGATGAGTCCGACCGGCTGCGCGGCGACGAGCACGATGACGAGCAGCACGATCGCGTGCGTGACCGCGGCGACGCGCGTGCGGGCGCCGGCGCGCACGCTCACCGCGGTGCGCGCGATGGCGCCGGTCGCGGGCATACCCCCGAAGAGACCCGCGGCGACCGAGGCGAGGCCCTGCCCGACGAGCTCGCGGTCGGGCTGGTAGGCGCCCGTGTCGGCGAGCGACGCCGCCACCCGCGCGGCGAGCAGTGACTCGATCGCGGCTAGCGCCGCGACCGTGAGCGCCGGCAGCGCCAGCTCGCCGAGCAGTGCCGCGTCGAACGCGGGCAGCGCCGGCGCGGGCAGCGAGCTCGGCAGCTCTCCGATGTCGGCGAGCGGGCTCGGCAGCACGAGACTCAGCAACGTGACGACGGCGATGCCCACGAGCGAACCGGGGATCGCCCGATGCAGGCGCGGCAGCAGCAGCATGCACGCCGCGACGATCGCGACGGCGCCCACCGCCCACAGCAGGTACACGGGCTCTGCGCGCGCGAGGTCCTCCACCGCGGTGATGACGACGTTGGTGTGCGAGGCTCCCGCGACATCCGCACGGGTGAGCGCGGGCACCTGCTGCAGGAAGATGATGACGGCGATGCCGAGGGTGAAGCCCTCGATGACCGGCCACGGGATGAACGACACCGCGCGCCCGAGGCGCAGCACCCCGGCCACGAGCACGATGACGCCCGCGAGCACGCTCACGAGGGCGACGGCGCCGAGCCCGTGGCTCGCGACGATCGGTGCGAGCACCACGACCATCGCCCCGGTGGGCCCCGAGACCTGCACGTTCGAGCCGCCGAACACGGCCGCGACGATGCCCGCGACGATCGCGGTGATGATGCCGGCCTCGGCCCCCGCGCCCGACGAGATGCCGAAGCCGAGCGCGAGCGGCAGCGCCACGATGCCGACCGTGAGCCCCGCGAGCAGGTCGCCGCGCCACGTGCGGCGAAGCGGCGCGTAGTCGGCGCGCGCGGGCAGCAGCTCGCGCGCGGCCGACCGGATGCGGGCGGCCCTCGTGGGGCGCTCCGTGCTCACCGCGGCAGCTCCGGCAGGGTGTCGATGTCGGCCATGCGCGCGCCGTCGGCCGCGACCACCTGCGCGAGCAGCCGTCGGGCGACGGCGAGCAGCTCGGCGACCTGCGGATGCGCGATGCGGTAGTACACGTGGCTCGCGCGCCGCTCGGACGCCACCAGGCGGTGCCGCCGCAGCACGCCGAGGTGCTGCGAGAGGTGGGAGGCTTCGAGGCCCGTCGCCTGCTGCAGCTCGGCGACGCTGTGCTCGTCGCCGTCGGCGAGCAACTCGAGCAGGCGGATGCGGAACGGATGCGAGAGCCCCTTGAAGAGGCCCGCCTTGACCTCGTAGAGGGGTCGCTCCCCTCGGCTCAACGGTTCACGACTTGGTGACATGATGAAGTCATCATACCGGGAACTTTCGCGGGAAGCGCCCGCGCACCCTAGGGTGAGCAGGATGAGCGGCGACCCCGACGAGCAGACCGCCCTCCGCCAGGACTACGAGCGCATCGCGCTGACCGGCGCGAAGCGTGCGACAGCGGACGTCGGCGTGCCCGCCGCCCCGACCGCGGCATCCGCGTCACCGGCCACCGCATCCGCCGTCCCGGCCACCGCATCCGCGTCGCCGCGCCTCGACGCCGACGACCTCGCGGCCCTCGACCGGCTCGTCGCCGCGGGGCTCGCCGAACGCGAGGGCGACGCGTTCAGCCTCAACCGGCCGGGCGACGCACGCGTCGACCTCGACGACGGCACCCGCGAACTGCTCACCGTGCTGCACGACTACTGGTTGCGCGCCGACGACGACGCCCCCGACGACGAGGTGCTCTACGGCGAGCTGGGCTACTGGCGGCACTGGTGGAACATGCTGCAAGAGCACCCCGATCGCACGACGCGACCGCTCGAGATGCTCATGGTGGTGGCCGACGACGAGAGCTTCGCCGACCGCGAGTGGCTCGACGAGTTCGAGGGCGAGTTGCTGAGCCACGTCGTGACCGGTCGCCTCATCACGGGTCGCGTGATCGTGCCGCCCACGACGCTCGGGGCGCCAGCAGAAGACCTCGTCGAGTTCGCCATCGCGCTCGGGCTCGAGGTGCGGGTGTTCCCCTCCCCCTCCCAGTTCGTGGTCTACGACCAGGTCGCCGCGGTGCTGCGCGACGACCCCGCCCCCGGCGACGAGCTCGAGCGGCACACGCTCACGCGCCGCGCGGCCGTCGTCGACCCGCTGCTGCGCCTGTTCGAGTTGCAGTGGGCGGCCGGCATCCCGTGGGGCGAGTTCGAGAAGGGTGCCCACGGCATCCTGCGGCTGCTCGCGCTCGGGTGGACGGATGCGCGCATCGCGAGCGCGATGGGCGTCTCGGTGCGCACCGTCAGCCGTCGGGTGTCGGAGGTGATGACCGCCGCGGGTGTGCAGTCGCGCTTCGAGCTCGGCATGCGCTACGCCCTGCAGCAGCTCGGCGACGCGGCGCCGTAGCCCCGCGGCCGCGATAGACGCGGCGCCACATAACACAGCGGCCGCGATAGACGCGGCGCCACATAACACAGCGGCCGCGATAGCCGCGGCGCCAGACGGCACAGGAGCCGCGCACCGACGTGCGCGACCCCTGTCACCTGTCAGCTGCGGGTCAGATCGCGGCCCGCGAGCGCCGCGCCCGACGCGCGCCGAGCATCAGCAGCAGGCCGAGCAGCGCCGCGCAGATCGACGTCGCGACCGTGGCGAACACGCCCTCCGCGCCGGTGCCGGCGAGCGCCGGCGCCTTCGCGACGTGCACCGTCACCGTGAGGGTGGCGCACTGCACGGGCACCGAGGTGTCGCACACCTCGATGTCGAACTCGTCGTCACCGCTGAAGCCGGTGCCCGGGGTGTAGACGAGCTCGCCCGTCTGCGGGTCGACGTCGACGTTCCCGTGGTCGGGCTGGTCGACGACCGTCACCGTGGTCGGGTCGAGCGGCGCGCCCGGCACCGTCACGACGTCGTCGATCGGGATCGTGACGGGCTCACCGTGCTTCGTGTCGACGCCGTCGGTCACCGGGGTTCCGGGCACGAAGACGTTCTGCACCGTGATGGTCACCGTCGCGGGCTGGCACACCGGCGTCGACGAGGTGTCACACACCTGGTAGTCGAAGGTGTCCTCGCCGCTGAAGCCGGCATCCGGGGTGTAGACGATGTCACCGTCGGCGTTCACGGTCGTGGATCCGTTCGCCGGTCCGCTCGTCACCGTCGGGTGGGCGAGCGGCTGGCCGGATGCCGTGGTGTCGTTGTCGCGCACGTCGACGGTCACGGGCGTTTCGACCTCGGTCGTGTCGGAGTCGTCGGCGGCCGCGACCGTGTTGGGCGACACCGTCACCTCGATCACGAGATCCGTGCACTGCGCCGGCACCGAGGTGTCGCACACCTCGAGCGTGAACTCGTCGTCACCCGAGTAGCCCGGGGTCGGCGTGTAGGTCACCTCACCGGTCAGCGGGTCGATGTCGACCGTGCCGTGGTCGGGGCCGTCGATCTCGGTCACCGCGGTGGGATCGATCGGAGCACCGGATGCCGTGACGATGTCGTCGAGGTCGACCGTGCGCGGCGTGTTGTGCGGCGTCGAGATGCCGTCGACGACCACCGTGCCGGGCGTGAACACGTTGGTGACCGTGATGGTCACCTCGGCCGTGTCGCACACGGGGGTGGGCGTCGAGGTGTCGCACACGCGGTACTCGAAGGTGTCGACTCCGGTGAAGTCGTCATCCGGCAGGTAGCGCAGCTCACCGGCCACCTCGGTGACGGTGCCGTTCACCGCCTGGCGGATGATGGTCGGCACCGCGAAGCCCTGACCGGATGCGCTCGTGTCGTTGTCACGCACATCCACCGTCACCGCGGTCTCGAACGGCGTCGTGTCGCTGTCATCGACGGCGGCCACCGTGTTCGCCCCTACCGTCACCTCGATGGTGACGGTAGTGCACTGCACGGGAGCCGAGGTGTCGCACACCTCGATCTCGAACTCGTCGTCACCCGTGTACCCGGGGTTCGGCGTATAGGTCACCTCACCGGTCACGGGGTCGATCTCGACGGTGCCGTGGTCGCCGTCGGTGACGAGTTCCACCTCCGTCTCGTCGAGCGGCATGCCCTCAGGCGTGACGATGTCGTCGAGGTCGACCGTGCGCGGCGTGTTGTGCGGCGTCGAGATGCCGTCGACGACCGCCGTGCCGGGCGTGAACACGTTGGTGACCGTGATGGTCACCTCGGCCGTGTCGCACACGGGGGTGGGCGTCGAGGTGTCGCATACGCGGTACTCGAGAACCGCCTCGCCGGTGAAACCATCGGCCGGGGTGTAGACGACGTCACCGTTCGCGTTCACCGCGGCCGAACCCGTTCCGGCCGCCGGCTGGCGGGTGATGGTCGGCACCGCGAAGCCCTGACCGGATGCGCTCGTGTCGTTGTCGCGCACATCCACCGTCACAGCGGTCTCGAACGGCGTCGTGTCGCTGTCGTCGACGGCGGCGACCGTGTTGGCACCCACCGTCACCTTGACGATGACGTCGGCGCACTGCACGGGAACCGAGGTGTCGCACACCTCGAGCGTGAACTCGTCGTCACCCGTGTAGCCAGGGTCGGGCTCGTAGGTGACGGCACCTGTGGTGCTGTCGACCGTGACGGTGCCGTTCACGCCGTCGGTGACGAGGTCGACCTTCGTCTTGTCGAGCGGCGTGCCCTCGGGCGTCACGATGTCGTCGAGGTCGATCGTCACGTCGACGTTGTGCGGCGTGGTGACGGGCGTGAGCACGGCGCCGCCCGGCGTGGGCGTGAACACGTTGTTCACGGTCACGGTGACATCCGCATCCGAGCACACGGCCGGGGTCGAGTCGTCGCACACCGTGTAGCTGAAGGTGTCGGTGCCCGAGAACCCGGCCGCCGGGGTGTAGCGCACCTGGCCGGCGACGACGCTCGTCGCGCCGCCCTTCGCCGTCGTCGCGCCCACGCTCGGGTCGCCGAGCGTGCGGTTGGTGGCGGCGGTCACGTCGTCATCCGTCACGTCGATGTCGACGGCGGTGCCGGCCGTGGTCGTCGCCGTGTCGTCGTTCGCGGTCACGACGTTGAGCACCGTGATGGTGACGGTGTTCGTCGCGGTCTGGTTCGCGGAGTCGGTGACGACGTAATCGAAGGTTGCGATTCCTGCGTAGCCCGCCTCCGGGGTGAACGTCACGGTCGTGCCGTCGCTCGTCACGGTGCCGTGCGTGGCGTTGCCGACCGAGGTGAAGGTGAGGCCCGAGCCCGCCGAGAGGTCGTCGGGGAAGGTGGCGACCGGGATGCCGACGCTCTGCGCGACGTTCGTCGTGCGTGCAGTCGGGTCGGCGGTCGGGCGCACGTAGATGATCACGGTGACTGTGCCGCCGGGAGTCTGGTAGCTGAACTCATCGATGCCCGAGAACCCGACAGGCGGGGTGTAGGTGAAGTCACCGCCGGCGAAGGTCACACCTCCGCCGCGCTGGCTCACCGGGTCGTACGTGACGACGGTGCCGTCAGCCTCGATGTCGAGGGAGGTGTCGACGATCGTGGCGCGCACGACCTCGGTGTCGACCTTGACCGGATCGTCAGGAGCCGGATCCTCGTTGCCGATCGCGTAGGCCTGGTTCTGCAGAGCGGTCGGCTCATCCGGCGCCGTCGCGCTCACCGTCACGGTGGCGGTCTCATGGACGGGGAGGAGGCCGCCGATGCAGGTGACACGGTTCGCCACCGTCGTGCTCAACTCGCACGCGGTGTCGGTGCTCGTGACCTCTACATCGCGCAGGCCGGTCGGCAGCGAGTCGTTGAGCACGAAGCCCGAGGTGATGCCGGGGCCGTCGTTGGTGACCGTGATCGTCCAGGTGATCGTCTCGCCCACGACGACCGTCTCCGGGCCCGTCTTGACGACGGTGAGCGACGAGGGCAGTGCGGAGGCGCAGTTGGTCGCGTTGCTGCGCTGGTTGGCCGGGGCCGAAACATCGCTGATCAGCTCGAACGAGGGCAGCGGGTCACCTGCGGCGCCCGTGCCACCCGGGTTGTCGATCGAGATCTGGTACATGTGGCCGTTGGTCGCGATGAGGGCGAGGTTGCCGTTGGTCATCGTGAACGCCGAGCCGTACGAGTTGGTCGGCATGATCGACGTCGGCAGCGTGAACGCGCGCACGGCGCCCGGCGTGCCGAGCTTGCCGTTGATGTCGATGCGGTAGAGCGTCGAGCTCTGCCCGTAGTTGGGGGCCCACAGGAAGCCGTCGATGAAGGTGAAGTCGGCGGCGCGGATGCTCTGGCTGAGCGTCACCGAGTCGCGCGTGGGTCGCGGCGTGCTCGTCGCGCTCGTGACCTGCGAGAGCCCGCTGATCTTGTAGATCGTCGAGGTGCCGTTGTAGCCGTTGGCGACGTAGTAGGTGCCGGCCGTGTCGAACTCGCCGCTGTCCCACAGCATGTTCGTGGGGTTCCCGAGCGCACCGCTCGAGGCGCCGAGGTTCGTGAGATTGCCGTCGCGGTCGATGCGCACGAATCGGCCGTTCGTGGCCGTCGAACCGTAGAGCGTGCCGTAGAGGAAGTCGTCGTGCGGGTTGAAGGCCACGGCGTTGTAGACGTCGGTACCGGTTCGCACCGGCCCCAGCGGGGTCCACTTCGAACTGCCGTCGCTCTCGTAGGTGCCGGTGCTCAGCTTGACGGTTCCGATGGGGTCCTCTGCCTGGGCGAAGAAGCGCGGAATGGTGCAGTCGAACGCCGGGGCAGGCGCGGCCTCGGCACGCGGGGCCGGGGCGATCGTCGACGTCAGGCCGGTGAAGGCCAGGGCGAGTGCCGCCGTCGCGGCGAGAGCGGATGCGAACCGTTTGCGGGCAGGCTGACGCAGGGGTGTACGGGGGGCCATCGGGTATGCCTCTCGTGCTTTCTATATTCGGGTTTTCAGGCGCAGCGAAGCGCCTGTCGGATTTTCAGGCGCAGCGAAGCGCCTGTCGGATTTTCAGGCGCAGCGAAGCGCCTGTCGGGTTTTCAGGCGCAGCAAAGCGCCTGCCGGGTTATCCGGTGCAGGAGGCAGCGCCTCGGCGAGCCCCCAAGTGAGACGTCCGCGGGTAAGTTCGGACGACGTACGAGAACCCCGGGGTAAGTCGGAGCCTCTGCACTTGAGGCTAACAGCCCGCCACCGTGCGCGGGCGGCGTGTCGCACCCGAAGTACCCCTCGCGACTACCCCCGATCGGGGGCATGGCGTGAACACGACAGCCCCGCGGCCGGCCCGAGAAGGCTCGGGATCATGTGAGGCATGCCCGCCACCGAGCTGCCGCGCGCCCGCCACCTGCTGTCCACGACCGCGCGGATCACCCTGCGCATCCTGCCCCGCGTCATCGCGTTCGCGGTGTGCGTGACCGCGGCGATCGCCCTCGTGGCCGCGGGCACGCTGCTGATCGCCACCCCCAGCATCGCGCAGCTTCGCGACGCGATCGAGGCGGGCACGAGCAGCGCCTCCCTCACGCTGCTCATCGTGAGCGGGTGGGGCGCGATCCCGCTCGCGACCATGGCGGCGGGGTGGCTCGCAACCCTCGGCTTCGCGATGCACGCAGCGGATGCCGTGGCCAGGTCGTCGAGGCTGCAGCTGTGGCGCGCGGTGACGGTCACGTTGACGCGCGTGCCCGCCGCCGCCGTCGCCGCCATCGCCCACCTGCTCGCGGTGCTGCTCGCGGTCGCGCTCGGACCCCTCATCTGGCTCGTCGGCGTCGCGTGGCGCGTCGCGCGTGCCGTGCGCGCGCCCCGCCACGGCGAGACGGGCGATCGGCGCGAGCACCGCATCCCGACCCGCGCGCTCACGATCGCGTGCATCCCGTTCGCGCCCGCCGCGCTGCTCACGGTGCGGTGGGCGCTGCTGCTGCCCGAGGTGTTCGTGGGGCGCGTTCGGGTGCGGCACGCGTTCGCGGCGAGCTGGCGACGCACGGCAGGCGCGCCCGGCCGCGTCGCGACCGTCGCGGTGACCGCCGTCGTCGGCGCACTCGTGGTGAGCTGGGGGCTCATCCTGCTGGGCGTGTGGGCGGCGAACCCGCAGCTCGAGCTGGCGCTGCAGATCATCGCCTCGGCCCTCGTCGCGCCGATCCCCCCGGTGGCGGGGCTCGTGCTCTACCGCGCGCTCGGCGGCGCCCGCTCCCCCGCGCTCGTCGACGACGCGGATGCGCCCGCCCGCTCCGCGCGGCCGCGTGCCGGGCAGGCGGTGCCGGTGGGGCTCAGTGCTCTGCTCGTGCTCACCCTCATGCACCCGCCGAGCGCGGCCATGGCAGCTCCCGCGCTGGCCGCATCCGACCCCGCCTCTTCGATCGGCGTCGAGCCCACGACCACGACCTTCGACGACGCCTCGCCGTTCGACCCGTGGGTGTGGGAGTTCGGCGACACCTCGAACACGATCACGGGACAGGTGACCGCGGCGGGTGGACCGGTGAGCGGGCAGGTGCAGCTGTGGGCGCTCGAGTTCGTCAACACGCCGCCGGTTCGCCTCGGCTCGCCCCTCGTACTCGACGACGGGCGGTTCTCGCTCGACAGGCTGCACATCCGCCCCAGCTACCTGCACATCTGGGCGGAATACCTCGGCGACGCGGTGCACGCAGGCAGCGTGAGCGCCGAGCAGCGGGTGGCCGTGCAGAAGCGTCTCATCACCGGCCAGATCGAGGTGCTCACCCCCGCGGGCGGCACGGTCGTCGGCGGCAATGTGCGCATCCGCTACACCCCCGACCCGCACGGCCGGACCGTGCCCGGGTTCCCGCTCGTGGGCGATCTCGAGGTGATCGATCCGAACAGCATGCAGGTGCTCTACAGCGGCCCGCTCATCTCTCAGCAGCCGCTCGAGCTCAGCTTCCCGCTCACGAAGCAGACGACGATCCTCATGATCTCGGTCGACAGCCCCTACTACTGGGCCTCAACGGGCGAGGGCACGGTCGTCTACGCGGAACCGGTCTCCACCTGGACGACCATCACGGCGCAGGGCGCTGTCGTGCCCGGCAGCGACCTCACGGTGTACGCCGACGTCTCCTCCACCGCGAGCTACCCCTACGACGGCTCGATCGTGTTCCGTGCCTCCAACGTCGTCGGCGGCGCCCCCGTCGAGGTCGCGACCGTGCCCGTCGGCGGGAACGGCCGCGCCTCGCACACCTTCTGCGTCGCGACCAACCCGAATGCGAACGCGGCGGGCGGATGCGCCGACCCCGGCTTCCTGGTGGGCCAGGGCGCTCTCGCACTGCAGGTGCAGGCCGAGTTCGTGCCGAGCGAGCCCGCGCAGCTGCAGGCGCACTCGGGCTCGATCAGCGCCTGGCAGTGGGTCGGGCTGCAGAACGCGATTCCCGGCGGAGACGGCGGATGCGTCGTGATCGACGCGACCTCGCGCGTCGGTGGCGCGGCGGGCCCGGTGGCAGCCCCCACCATCACGACCCCCACGAGCTGTGTCGACCAGCACGGTCGGCAGGGCTACCTCGCCCGCTCGGCGCTCACCCTGCGCGCCGCCACTGCGGCCGGCTACGAGTTCGTCGAGTGGCGCGCGGGGTCGAGCGCGATCGGCAGCGGGCCGACCCACGTCTGGACGCTCCCGGCGACCACGCCGACAGAGCCGATCACCCTCACCGCCGAGTACCGGCTCGCGTGCTTCGCGGTCGACGTGCGCGTGAGCGGGCACGCCGATGTCGCCATCGCGAGCTCGACGAGCTGCACGCGCGCCGACGGCAGACCGGGTGCCGTGAGCGGCACGCAGGTGCGGGTCACCTCATCCGGCAACCTCAACGCCACCACGGGCGAGAACGACAGCTTCCTGCGGGCGTCGGCAGGGTCGACCCCCGTGTCGACGCACCAGCGCGGCAGCGAGGTGCGGTTCACGATCACGCGCGACACCGTTCTCGAGCTCGAATACGGGCCGGTGTGCCGCAGCATCGTCACCCACCGCAGCGCGCTGCGACCCGACGACCTCGAGCTGCTGGGCACGGGAACGGCGCCGACGCCCACGACCCTGCTGCCCGAGCTCGTCACCGCACCCAACTGCAGCAACGCGAGCGGCACCGGCTATCTGCGCGGCAGCACCGTCGTGATCCGCTCGGCGCTCGACGACCCGAACGAGGTCGTGACCGCCTGGCGCGTCGACGGGGTCATCGACCCTGCCCTCGGCGCCCCCGCAGAGCTCAACTACCGGGTGGGAGACGCGGCGTCGACGACCCTCGAATACGACATGCAGCGCTGCTTCCGGGTCGAGACGAGCGTCACCGCGCAGGGGCGCGTGCTCGACCCCGCTTCGGCGATCGCGCGGGCGGTGACCGCATCGTCCGCCCCCAACTGCCCCGACGGCTCGGAGCGCTACCTGGAGGGCACCCCGCTCGTCTGGGACATGTCGCACCCGACGCTCGCCCTCGGCGGGTGGAGCCAGTCGCAGGCCGAGCCCGACGGCACCCCCATCGCGGGCACCGAGACCCGACACGTCGGCACCCCTCATCCGTTCACCGTGACGGAGGACCGGGCGTATGTGCTGCAGCTGTACCTGCCGTCGGAGTGCTCCACCATCACCGTGCGGGGCGGACTGCGGCTCGACGACCTCACCTTCGCCGACGACCGCTGCGGACCGGGACGCTACTACGACCAGGCGAAGGCGGCCCTGCCCGCCGACGGCCAGTACATCGGCGAGCGGCTGCGCGACGACGGCTCGCCCGTGCTCTGGGCCGACGGCACCCCCAACCTGACCCGCTACGAGGGTCCGATGCTGCTGGGCCACTACGTCTCGCATCCGCAGTTCGCCCCCACGCTGCTGGAGTTCACGGCGACCGGTGCCCTCATCGGGGTGCAGGGCACGGTGAAGATGACCCAGCGCAACCCGGCAGGCGCGAAGAGTTGGAGTTGGACCGACACGGTGCCCCTGAGCTGCTACGACGATCGGTGCAGCGTGCTGGCGCGCGGCGATGTGGTGATCACCCTCAGCGAATGCCAGGGCATCGACGCGACCGTCAACATCACCGTCGCGGGCGACGAGAGCGAGACGGTCTACCATCCGGACGACCTCGGCCTCGAGGACTTCGACTGGGTCACGAGCACGTACCTCGGATGCGGTGGCCGGCTCGAATGGACCGCGAACGAACAGGTGACCCTGCTTGCGCAGGCACCCGCCGCCGGGTTCGAGTTCCTCGACTGGGGCACCGTGCAGAACATGACGGCGCTCGAGCTGATCACCGAACAGGACCCGGCGCACAACGTCGCGCCCGTGGCCGTGCGGGTACGCACCGACGGAGCGAGCCCAGATCTGAGCGTCGAGCTGCACTACCGCGTGCACTGCGGCCTGCTGGTGCTGGGCGAGGGCATCTCCATCCGCTCCCCCGCACCGACGTGCCCCGGCGCCGCCCGCGACGAGCCGCTCTTCGTGATCGGCACCTTCGTCGAGGTGGTCGCCCAAGACCAGAACGCCAACGGCAGGCACTTCGAGGGGTTCCGTGGGGCGATCCCCGGCACCCGCAGCACGGTGCAGAGCACCGGCGGCGACCTCTACGGCGCGACCTTCGGGGCGGACCACACCAACATCCGGTACCACAGCGCTCTCGTGATCGTCGATGCGCTCGAGAAGGAGGTGTGGGGCTACTACCAGTACGGCGACACCTTCTTCGAGGGCTTGGCCTCGTCGCTGCCGAAGGTGGGCAAGTTCTCGGTCGGCCTGGTCTCGTTGGGGCTCACCGCGGCGATCGGCCTGTGCGCGCCGTGCTCGGCGGCACTCGCCGTGCTGCAAGCGAGCGAGTTCCTGGTGCGGCTGATCCCCGGCGGCGGCGACATCTTCGGCAACGTGCTCGCGATGCTCAACCCGCTGAACTTCATGGAGTGCAGCACCAAGTGGGGCTTCGACACCCTCGACGCGCACTCCGGAGGGCCCGTGACCGAGCTCGAGTTCACGACGGCGGGGTTCAAGATCGAAGCGGGCCTGGGAACCCGGATGATCAAATCGATCATCATCGACGAACCCGACCTGCTCGCGAAGTACGAGAAGTACACGACGCGTGCGAAGGGACTCGGGGTCGCCATGACTTTCGCCTACGGGCTGTGGGACAACCGCATCCACAACTTCGACTTCTCGGGTGCATCCGCGAGCGAGCTGCGCAACACCGACGCGTACACGCAGTGCCTCGCCAACACCTGGGGCGACCCGACCCGGTGAGGCGGTGAGGCGTCAGCTCGCGTCGCGCGAGCTCGCCTCGAGGCGACGCGACGCGACGCCTCAGCTGACGATGCGGGCGCCGTGCACGGGGCCCGTGGCCCGCACGACGTTGAGGCGCGACGCCGAGAGGGCGACCTGCAGCTCGAGAGCCGAGTCGACATCCGCCGCGAGGAACGCGACAGTCGGGCCGGAACCCGACACGATGCCCGCGAGGGCGCCGTTCTGCTCGCCGAGCTCGATCACCTCGGCGAGCGAGGGCTCGAGGTGCAGCGCGGGTGCCTGCAGGTCGTTGTGCATCACCTCGGCGAGCATGTGCGCATCCCCCGCGCGCAGCGCCTGCAGCACCCCCGCGTCGACAGACGGGCGCGGGTCGGCGGGGAAGATGTCGTGCGCGTGGCGCGCGCGGTGCTCGTCGAGCTCGGCGTAGACGGCGGGCGTCGAGAGTCCGAAATCGGCGAGCGCGAGCACCCAGTGGAAGGTGCCCTGCGCGAGCGCGGGCGAGAGCTCGTCGCCGCGACCCGTGCCGATCGCCGTGCCGCCGGTGAGTGCGAACGGCACATCGGCGCCCAGCTGCCTGGCCAGCTCGAGCAGCTCCTCGCGTGGCAGCTCGGTGCCCCACAACGCGTCGCACGCGACCAGGGTGGCCGCGGCATCCGCAGACCCCCCGCCCATGCCGCCCGTCACCGGCACGTGCTTGTCGATGCGGATGTGCGCGCCGCCCGGGTAGCCGGTGCGTGCCGCGAGCAGGCGGGCGGCCTTGATCGCGATGTTGCCGCCGTCGAGCGGAACCCGCGAGAGTTCGACCGAACCGGCGAGCTCGACCGAGAAGTCGGGGGCGTCGCTCACCCGCACGTCTTCGCACAGCGAGACCGCCTGGTAGGCGATCGCGACGTCGTGGTAGCCGTCGTCGTCGAGGGAACCCACCTTGAGGAAGACGTTGATCTTCCCCGGAGCCTTGACGTGCACCGATGCGCGCCCGGAGGTGGTCATTGCTCCACCCTAAGGGAGGTGGAACGCCTGGTCTGACGCACCCCTACCGTGCGCGGGCGACACGCAGAAAATCGTCGACCGTGAGCTGTTCGCCGCGCGCCGTCGGGTCGACCCCGGCCGCCTCGAGAACGGCGGATGCGGCTGCCGCGCCGCCCAGCGCATCCGCGAGCGACTGGCGCAGCATCTTGCGCCGCTGCCCGAAGGCGGCGTCGACGAGGGCGAAGGCGGCCTGGCGTTCGGCATCCGTTCCGGGCAGCTCGCCGCGGCGGAAACCGACGAGCACCGAGTCGACGTTCGGCACCGGCCAGAACACCTGGCGGCTGATGGTGCCGGCGATCGACCACGTGCCGTACCAGGCGGCCTTGACGCTCGGCGAGCCGTAGACGCGGCCGCCGGGCGCCGCCGCGAGCCGGTGGCCGACCTCGGCCTGCACCATGACGAGCGCGCTCGTGAGGCTCGGCACGACGTGCAGCAGGTGCAGCAGCACCGGCACCGAGACGTTGTAGGGCAGGTTCGCGACGAGCGCAGTCGGCTCGCCCGGCACGCCGTCGACCTTGAGGGCGTCGGCCGAGATGACCTCGAGAGGGGCGCCCGGCTGCATCGCCTCGACCGTGCGCGGCAACTGCTCGGCGAGGCGGCGGTCGATCTCGATCGCCGTGACGCGCGCGCCCGCCTCGAGCAGTCCGAGCGTGAGCGAGCCGAGCCCCGGGCCCACCTCGACCACGTGCTCCCCCGCGCCGACACCGGAGGCGCGCACGATCTTGCGCACCGTGTTGCCGTCGACCACGAAGTTCTGGCCGAGCTTCTTCGTCGGCTGCAGGTCGAGCGCGTCGGCGAGGTCGCGGATCTCGGCGGGGCCGAGCAGCGCGCTCATGCGGGTTCTCCTGCCCACCGCGCCTGGCGCATCCGCCTTCCCGTCATCCGCTTTCCCATCATCCGCTTTCCCATCATCCGCTTTCCCATCTCAAGGAGTTCGACAACCCATCTCAAGGAGTCCGACAACCCATCTCAAGGAGTGCGTGTGACGAGTGAGGCGGATGTATACGGATGAGGCCGGTTGCGCTCGCGAGCTCCTTGAGACGGGTTGCTCGACTCCTTGAGATGGGACAGGCGCGGAGAAGACCGAGCCGAGGAGCGCGCTCATGCGGGGCCGGATGCGGCGGGGCCGGGAGCGACGGGGCCGGATGCGGCGGGGCCGGATGCGGCGGGGCCGGATGCGGCAGGGCCGGGAGCGGCGGAGCCGGATGCGGCGGGGCCGGATGCGGCAGAGCCGGGAGCGGCGGGCGGCTCGAAGGGGCCGGGGGGCGCGTCGACCGGCTCGTCGTCCCAGTGGCCGTAGACGGCCTCGGTGTTCGACGAGATGAGCGCGGCGAGCATCGACGCATCCGTGCCGAGATGCGCCGCCATCGCCCGCAGCGTGTGCGGGATGAGGTAGGGCGCGTTGGGCCGCCCCCGCAGCGGATGCGGGGTGAGGTAGGGCGCGTCGGTCTCGATGAGGATGCGGGAGCGCGGGATCACCTCGAGCGCCTCGCGCAGCGCCGGCGCGTTCTTGAAGGTCACCGTGCCGGCGAACGACAGGTACCAGCCGCGGTCGGCCACGAGCTGCGCGAACGCGGCGTCGCCCGAGAAGCAGTGGAACACGACGCGTTCGGGGGCGCCCACCCGGTCGAGCGTCGCCACGACCTCGTGGTGCGCGTCGCGGTCGTGGATCTGCAGCGCGAGCCCGTGCCGTTTGGCCATCTCGATGTGCGCCTCGAACGAGCGGTACTGCGCGTCGCGCCCCGACTCGTCGGTGCGGAAGAAGTCGAGCCCCGTCTCGCCGATCGCGCGCACGCGCGGCCGGCCGGCGAGTTCGTCGATGCCCGCGAGGTGCTCGTCGAGGAGCCCCTGCTCGAGCAGTTCGGGCGCGTCGTTCGGATGCAGCGCCACGGCCGCGAGCACGCGCGGTTCGAGAGACGCGACCTCGGCGCTCCACCGCGAGGTCGCGAGGTCGGTGCCGACCTGCACGACACCCTTCACGCCCACGCTCGAGGCGCGGTCGAGGTGCTCGCGGTAGTCGAGCGGCTGGGTGCCGTCGGCCATCTCGAGATGCGTGTGGTTGTCGTAGACCGGCACGACGAGCGCCTCGGGCAGGGGCGGGTAGTCCCGGGGCGGCCCCTCCGGAGCCTCCCTCGCACGCAGGAACGGGTCGGTCACGCGGCCCCGTCTGCCCCGGCTGCGGCTTCTTCGATGCGCGGGAAGAGCGCCTCGAGCGGTCGGATGGCGGTGCCCGGTGTGAGCCGGCCCCAGCTGCCCGCCTCCCGCACGCGCTGCTCGTCGAGCCCCCCGAGCAGCTCGTCGGCGCCGAGCGCGTGCCACAGCTTCGCCGTGGCCTGCGGCATCACGGGCGCGAGCAGCACCGCGAGCGCGCGCAGCCCCTCGGATGCCGTGTACAGCACGGTGCCGAGGCGTGCGCGGTTCGCGTCGTCCTTGGCAAGCGCCCACGGCTCCTGCGCGGTGATGTAGCCGTTGAGCTCGTCGACGATCGTCCAGATCGCGGCGATCGCCTCGTGGATCGCGAAACGTTCGATGGCCGCATCCGCTGCGGAAGCGGCATCCGCGACCGTGCGCTGAATGCGCAGATCGGCATCCGTGTACTCCGCTGGGGCCGGCACGGCGCCCTCGAAGTACTTGCCGACCATCGCGAGCACGCGCGAGGCGAGGTTTCCGAAACCGTTGGCGAGCTCCGCCTGGTAGCGGGCCGACAGGTCTTCCCAGCTGAAGGAGCCGTCTTGACCGAAGGTGATCGCGCGCAGGAAGTAGTAGCGGAACGCGTCGGAGCCGAAGGTGTCGGTGATCTGCTGCGGCGCGATGCCGGTGAGCTTCGACTTCGACATCTTCTCGCCGCCGACGAGCAGCCAGCCGTGACCGAACACCTTGTGCGGCACCGGGAGCCCCGCGGCCATCAGCATCGCCGGCCAGATGACGGCGTGGAAGCGCGCGATGTCTTTGCCGACCAGGTGGTAGGCGGGCCAGCGGCGCGCGAACTGCTCGTCGTCGGTGCCGTAGCCGACGGCCGTGACGTAGTTGAGCAGGGCGTCGAACCACACGTAGACGACGTGGCTCGGATCCCACGGCACCTTGATGCCCCAGTCGAAGCTCGAGCGCGAGATCGAGAGGTCGGAGAGCCCCTGCTTCACGAACTGCACGATCTCGTTGCGCACGCTCTCGGGCTGCACGAAGTCGGGCTGCGTCTCGTAGAGCTCGAGCAGCGGCTCGGTGAACTGGCTCATCTTGAAGAAGTAGTTCTTCTCCTTCAGGATCTCGACCGGGCGCGAGTGGATGCGGCACACGAGCTGGCCGGCGAACTCGCCCGTCTCGGGGCGGTCGAGCTCGTCGAGCTGCTTGTACTCCTCGCAGCCGACGCAGTAGTAGCCCTCGTACTCGCCGGGGTAGATGAAGCCGTCGTCGTAGAGCTTCTGCAGGAAGACGGCGACGGCGTCCTCGTGGCGCGCCTCGGTGGTGCGGATGAAGTCGTCGTTGGCGATGTCGATCGTCTGCAGCAGCGGCAGCCACGCCGACTCGACGAGACGGTCGGCCCACTGCTTCGGCTCGACGCCGTTCGCCACGGCGGTGCGCAGGATCTTCTGGCCGTGCTCGTCGGTGCCGGTGAGCAGCCACGTGTCGTCGCCCGCCTGGCGGTGCCAGCGCGCGAGCACGTCGGCGGCCACCTCGGTGTAGGCGTGCCCGATGTGCGGCACGTCGTTGACGTAGAAGATGGGCGTCGTGATGAAGAAGCTCTCGCCGGATGGCATGGGCTCGAGTCTAGTTGCGACGCCCGTCGCGTGACGGCTCGGCGGGTGGCTTCGAGACGCGCCACTTCGCGGCGCTCCTCAGCCACCTCGACGTGAGGTGGTTGAGGAGCCGCCGCAGGCGGCGTCTCGAAACCACCGCCCCCTACGAGCTCTTGAGCGCCGCCTCGTAGAGCTCGCGCCGCGACAGGCCCGTCGCCTCGGCGACCTCGGCGGTCGCCTCCTTGAGACGGGAGCCGGACGCGGTGAGCTGCCGCACCTGCGCGAGCGCGTCGTCGAACGAGACGGTGGCGGGCGCTGCTCCTGCCACGACGATGACGAGCTCCCCGCGCGTGCCGTCGGCGTAGCGCTCGGCGAGCTCGGCGAGGGTGCCGCGGGCCACCTCTTCGTGCAGCTTGGTGAGCTCGCGGCACACCGCGGCGCGCCTGCCGGGGCCGAACGCGGCGGCCAGGTCGGCGAGGGCATCCGCGATCCGGTGCGGCGACTCGAAGAACACGAGCGTGCGAGGTTCGGCGGCGAGCGGGCGCAGCGCCGCGAGCCGACCCTTGCGCGGCAGGAAGCCCTCGAAGCAGAAGCGGTCGGTGGGCAGCCCCGACACCGCGAGCGCCGTGAGCACCGCGCTGGGACCGGGGATCGCCGTCACGGTGACCCCCGCATCCGCTGCCGCCTGCACGAGCGGGAAGCCGGGGTCGGAGACGGTGGGCATGCCCGCATCCGAGAGCACGAGCACGTCGCCGTCGCGGGCCAGCTCGACCAGCTCGGCGGCCTTCGCCGTCTCGTTGTGCTCGTGCAGCGCGATGAGGCGCGGGCGGTTCTCGACGCCGAGCGCGCGCAGCAGCTGCACGGTCGTGCGGGTGTCTTCGGCGGCGATGACCTCGGCGTTCTCGAGCGCCTCGACGAGCCGCCGCGACGCGTCGCCGAGGTTGCCGATGGGCGTCGCCGCGAGGATGATCACGCCCCCATCCTCCCGCCTCGACGCTCTGCCGTGCGCTCGGCACCCGCACCCGTTGTCGAAAATGCAGGAGATCTCGGGCGTGGCGGGCGGCGGTGTACGGAGTTGTCAGGCCCCGGCCGCCGACTCTCCTGCATTTCTGACAACGTCGGGCGGATGGGGCGGCGCAGCGGATGCGGCGGCGCAGCGGATGCGGCGGGGCAGCGGATGCGGCGTGCGGATGCGGCGGGTGCGGCGGCGTACACAGGAGCGGATGCGGCGCCGCGGCTACGATTCCGGCATGGGTGAGCGCGCGGCCGAGTTCGAGCGCGCGCTGCACGGCACGGACCCAGCCCCAGAGCCGACCGGGTCGCGACTCGACGAGGCGTGGCAGCGCTGGATGGCCGACCCCCGCATCCGCCGGGCCTGGGACTGGGGCGCCCCCGCCGCCGTGCTCGCCGTCGCCACCGCGACGCGGCTCATCGGGCTCGCGCATCCGCAGCAGATCGTCTTCGACGAGACGTACTACGTCAAAGACGCCTACACCCTCTCGCACCTCGGCTACGAGGCGCGCTGGCCCGACGGTGCCAACGACTCCTTCGCATCCGGCGACCCCGACGTCTACTTCACCGACGGGTCGTTCATCGCGCACCCACCGCTCGGCAAGTGGATCATCGCCGCCGGCATGGCCGCCTTCGGCACCGACAGCGCGTTCGGCTGGCGCATCGGGGTGGCGGTGGTGGGCATCCTGCTCGTGGCGCTCACGATGCTCGTCGCGCGGCACCTCTTCGCCTCGACGACCATGGTCGTGCTCGCGGGCGGCCTGCTCGCGATCGACGGCAACGCGATCGTGCTGAGCCGTGTCTCGCTGCTCGACGCCCCCGTCGCCTTCTTCGCGCTGCTCGGCGCCTACTTCGCCCTGCTCGACCGCGCGTGGGCGAGCAGACGCCTCGACGCCTGGCTCGCGCGCCGCACCGCCGCGGGGCCTGGTTCCGCACGCTGGGGCCCGGTGCTGTGGTGGCGCCCGTGGATGCTCGCGGCGTCGGTGGCGTTCGGATGCGCGGCGAGCGTCAAATGGAACGGCTTCTTCTTTCTCGCCGCGTTCGGCATCTACACCGTCGTCAGCGACGCGCTGCTGCGCCGCCGCGCAGGCATCGAGCTGTGGGGCGTCGGCACCGTACTGCGGCAGGGTCCCGTGAGCTTCGTGCTGCTCGTGCCGCTCGCCCTCGTGGTCTACGTCGCGAGCTGGTGGGGCTGGTTCGCGAGCGACGGCGGCTACTACCGGCACTGGATCGAGGCGCAGGGCGGCGAGGCCTGGACCGGCGCCCTCGCGTGGGTGCCGACGGAGCTGCAGAACTGGTGGCACTACCAGGTGTCGATCTACAACTTCAACGCGGGCCTGCAGACGCCGCACAGCTACATGGCCAACCCGCTCACCTGGCCGTTCCTCGTGCGGCCGACGAGCATGCACTACCAGAACGTCGGCGACGGCCTGGCCGAGGCGATCCTCGACATCGCCAACCCGCTCATCTGGTGGGGCACGACGGCCGCGCTCGTCTTCCTGTGCGTGCGGGTCGTGCTGCGCCTGCGCGCGGGACGCCGCGTGTGGCCCGAGGCGTTCATCCTGACGGGGGTCGCAGCCGGCTACCTGCCGTGGCTCGCCTACCTGCACCGCACGGTCTTCCAGTTCTACACGATCACCTTCGAGCCCTTCCTCGTGCTCGGGCTCGCGGTCGCGCTCGCCGCCGTGGCCGGCTCCCCCGCGGATGCCGAACGCCGTCGCGTGGCGGGCCTCACGACGGTCGGGGTCTACCTGGTGCTCGTGGTGCTCGTGTCGGTGTTCTTCCTGCCGCTGTGGACGGGCATGCCGATGCCCGTGTGGTTCCAGCAGCTGCACTACTGGTTCCCCAGCTGGATCTAGCATCCGGGGCCCGACGCAACAGACGCAACAGACCGCACCAGACGCAACAGACCGCAACACTCCGGCACCGCCGATACCCTGGCGGGATGCCAGACAGCGACGCCGCCGCATCCGCCGCCGCGCCCCCCGCGCACGGCTCCGACCACGCGTGGGGTTTCCGCACGCGCGCCATCCACGCGGGCAACATCCCCGACGCCGTGCACGGCGCGCGCGCCCTGCCGATCTACCAGACGAGCGCGTTCGTCTTCGACGACACCGCGGATGCCGCCGCCCGCTTCGCGCTGCAGAAGTACGGCAACATCTACTCCCGCCTGGCGAACCCCACGGTGGCGAGCTTCGAGGAGCGCGTCGCCTCGCTCGAGGGCGGCCTCGGCGCCGTCGCCACGGCATCCGGGCTCTCGGCCGAGTTCGTGACCTTCGCCTCGCTCGCCGGCGCGGGCGACCACATCGTCGCGAGCTCGAGCCTGTACGGCGGCTCGGTCACCCAGCTCGACGTGACGCTGCGCCGCTTCGGGGTCGACACGACCTTCGTCACCGGAACCGACCCCGCCGACTACGCGGCCGCGATCACCGAGAAGACGAAGCTCATCTTCGTCGAGTCGATCACCAACCCCTCCGGCGAGATCGCCGACCTCGAGGGGCTCGCCGACGTCGCGCACGCGCACAAGCTGCCGCTCATCGTCGACTCGACCGTCGCGACGCCGTACCTCAACCGCCCGATCGAGTGGGGGGCGGATGTGGTGATCCACTCCGCCACGAAGTTCCTCGGCGGGCACGGCACCACCCTCGGCGGCGTCGTGGTGGAGTCGGGCCGCTTCGACTGGGCGAACGAGCGCTTCCCCCACTTCGACGAGCCGGTGCCGAGCTACGGCGGGCTCAACTGGCACGGCAACTTCGGCGAGTACGCGTTCCTCACGCGCCTGCGGGCCGAGCAGGTGCGCGACATCGGGCCCACCCTGTCGCCGCACTCGGCGTTCCTGCTCGCGCAGGGCGTCGAGACGCTGCCGTTCCGCATGCAGGCGCACGTCGACAACGCGCGCGCCGTCGCGGAGTTCCTCGAGGCCGACCCGCGCATCGAGTTCGTGAACTGGGCGGGGCTCGCCTCGCATCCGCACCACGCGCGTGCGCAGCACTACTTCCCCGCCGGGCCCGGCTCGGTGTTCAGCTTCGGCGTCAAGGCGGGCGCGTCGCACGACTCGCGCGCCGTCGGGCAGAAGTTCATCGAGTCGGTCGAACTGGCCAGCCACCTCGCCAACATCGGCGACACGAAGACGCTCGTGATCCATCCGGCGTCCACCACCCACGCGCAACTCAGCGAACAGCAGCTGCACGACGCAGGCGCGCTGCCCGGGCTCGTGCGCATCTCGGTGGGCATCGAAGACGTCGACGACATCCTGTACGACCTCGACCGGGCGCTGACGGTCGCCGTGAGAGGAGAATGAGGCCATGAGCACCGCCACTCCCGACGTCGAGCAGGTCACGCTGCAGAACGGCCTCTCGTGCTCGATTCCCGCGAGCTCGCCGCTCGCCAAGCTGCTGCGTTCGCAGCGCACCTGGATCGGGCCGAGCGCGAAGGAGCGCCTCGGCATCCTGCGCCGCGCGAAGTCGGTCGCGATCGTGGGGGCATCGCCGAACCCGGCCCGCTCCTCGTACTTCGTGGCCACCTACCTGCAGCAGTCGAGCGACTACGACCTCTACTTCGTGAACCCCAACGCGACCGAGATCCTCGGGCAGCCCGTGTACCGCTCGCTCGCCGAGCTGCCGGTCGTGCCCGACATCGTCGACGTGTTCCGGCGGGCCGACGACATCCCGCAGGTGATGGACGAGGCGCTCGCAATCGGCGCGACGACGGTGTGGGTTCAGCTCGGCATCTGGAACGAGGAGGCCGCGTACTACGGCGAGTCGAAGGGGCTCACCGTCGTGATGGACCGCTGCATCAAGGTCGAGCACGCGCGCTTCCACGGCGGGCTGTACCTGCTGGGCTTCGACACGGGGCAGATCACGAGCCGCAAGGCGCTGCGCTAGCTGTCGGGGGTCGCTGGTTTCGAGACGCGGCCTTCGGCCGCTCCTCAACCAGCTCGACGGTCGCCACCGTCAGGTGGTTGAGGAGCGCATCGCGCAGCTCCAGGGCCAGCTCGACGATCGCTGCCGTCAGGTGGTTGAGGAGCGCATCGCGCAGCGATACGCGTCTCGAAACCACCGCCCCGCCGATGGTGCGGTTTCGGCTCGATGGCACCGGCGAAACCGCACCATCGAGCCGAAACCGCACCATGCGTCACGCATCCGGGTACTGGAACACGCGTGGACGTGAAGACGCGGATGCGACGCGTCAGGCCAGCTGGGATGCCAGCTCGGCGGCGTCGCTCGTCGGCAGCCGGCAGGTGAAGCCCTCGCAGAGGTAGGCGGCCGTGCGACCGGGCGCGACACGGTCGGCGAAGAGCTCGAAGCCGCTCGCGGCGAACGCGGCCGCCTGGCGCTCGGTCACGATCGCGAGCGTGCGGCTCGGGCGGGCCCAGGTGCGCGCCACCTCGAGCAGCTCGGCGTCGGCGTCGGCGGATGCGGAGGCGTCGGCGGCGTCCGGGCGCACGAGCACGAGCTCGGGCGCGGGGGCCGCGAGACGGGCGGCGACCGCGAGGGTCGCACCGTAGGCGATGGGGCGCTCGAGCGCGGGGGCGAGGCTCGGCGCGAGCGCGCGCTCGGCCACGGCCCGGTAGTCGCGGGTCGCCGTGAGCGCCGCGAGTCGAGCGGCGGCGTCGGCGAGCAGGGCGGCACCGGATGGCGTGGCCCCCTCGGTGCGATCGGCGTCGACCGCGAGGCCGCGGGTCGCGAGCACGGGGTCTCCCCCGCCCGGGGCGACGACCTCGAAGCCCGCTGCGGCCTCGAACCCCGCTGCGACCTCGAGGCCTGCGGCGACCTCGCCGCCCGCGACAGCATCGATGCCCGCAACGCACGCGTCGACGAGCTCGCGCGCGAGCACCGCATGCTCCACCTCGCCCGTCGCGAGCGCGAGGCGCACGAGCCCACCCGCGAAGCCGCCGTAGTCCTCGAGGGTGGCAGCGGCATCCGACACCCGCGTCTCGAGGCTCGCGCGCCGCAACCGCACGCCGTCGGGAGTGCGGTCGACATGCAGCGCGACGACGGCATCCGCTGCCCGCGCGGCAGCTTCGATCCAGGCGGGGCGCGCGAACCGCACGCCGGCATCCGCGAGCGCCCCGATCGCGAGACCGTTGAGCCCCGCGAGCACCTTGGCGTCGAGCGCCGGCGGCGGTTGCAGCGCGCGGGCGGCGGCATCGAGCGCGTAGTAGCCACCCTCGCTGCGGGCGCCGTCGACGAGGCTCTCGGAGTCTTGAGCTGCGGCGAACGCGCCGCCGGGCAGGCGCAGCACCTCGAGCAGGAAGCCGGCGACCGCCTCCGCGCCCTGCTCGTCGCCGTGCGAGTTGGCGAGGTCGAGCAGCTGGGCGTTGTCGGAGAGCATGCGCTCGTAGTGCGGCTCGGTCCAGTCGCGGCGCACGGCGTAGCGGAAGTAGCCGCCCTCGACGCTGTCGCGCAGCGCCGTCGTCGCCTGGTAGAGCCGCCCGCCGAAGGCCGCCGCCGCCCGGTCGCCGTGCAGGGCGCGCTCGGCGAGGAAGCTCAGCACGGGTGCGTTGGGGAACTTCGCGTCGACACCGAAACCGCCGAACCGGGGATCCTCGAAACCAGCGAGCTCGGCGACGGCCGCGGCGAGCTGCGCATCCGACGGAAGGGCCGCATCCGCCGCCTCCGGCCGCGCCGCGAGGGCCTCGGCGATCGCGGCACCGGTCTGCTCGACCTCGTCGCGGCGCTCGGTCCACGCCTCGACGATCGCCTCGAGCACCTGCCGGAAGGCGGGCACACCCTGCACGGGGCGCGGCGGGAAGTAGGTGCCCGCGAAGAACGCGCGCCCCGTCGGCGTGACGAAGACGGTGAGCGGCCAGCCGAGGTTCGGAGTGAAGGCGGATGCGGCGGCCAGGTAGGCGGCGTCGACATCCGGATGCTCCTCCCGGTCGACCTTGATCGCGACGAGGTGGTCGTCGAGGTAGGCGGCGAGCTCGGGGTCGGAGAACGACTCGCGCGCCATGACGTGACACCAGTGGCACGTGGCGTAGCCGATCGAGACGAGCACCGGCACGTCGCGGCGGGCCGCCTCGGCGAACGCCGCCTCGCTCCACGGCCACCAGTCGACGGGGTTGTCGGCGTGGCTGCGCAGGTAGGGGCTGATCGCTGTCGCGAGGCGCTCACCCATCTGCTCACCCTACGCCCGGGGGTCTTCTGCTCCTCCCCAGCAGCATCGGCGCGAGTTCTCCACAGATCTGAAGAATCACTCGCATCCGACGCACGGCGCTGGTAGACAAAACATGCCTGATGTATCAGGCATCGTGTTCAGCGAAAGGAGTCCCCATGTCCATCCTCACCGCCTCCCCCGTGCTCGCCACGGGGGTGCGCGCCGAGCGGCTGCTGCGCGGAGCGACCGAGCAGCTCGCCGGCGTCGTCGCCGCTCGCGCCACGCAGCTGCGCGAACGCCGCACGGTGACCAACGAAGTCGCGCCGCTCATCCTCGTCGCGATCATCGCCGTCGCGGCGGCGGTCGCGCTCATCGCGGTCATCGGCGCCGCGGCCGCGTGGCTCTTCTACTGCCAGACGACGTTCGGCCGCAACTTCTGGCCTGCCGTGCACTGGCCCAGCATGAGCGGCGGGCTCTTCTACCTCGCCTGCATCCGGGTCTGACTCGATGACCGTGCTGCTCGAAGCCGAAGGGATCACGCTCACGCGCGGCTCCCGCACGGTGCTGCAGCCGGTCGACCTGCGGGTCCGGGCGGGGCGCCCCCACGCCCTGCTCGGACCCAACGGGGCCGGCAAGACCACGACCCTCAACATCCTGGTCGGCCTGCTCACGCCGACCGCGGGCCGCGTGAGCGTCGACGGCATCGACGTGCGCGAACCCGCGGCACGCTCGCTCCTCGGCTACGCACCCGACGACCTGCCGCTGCCGGGCGCCCTCACGGGGCGCGAGTACCTGCTGCTGCACGACCGGCTGCGCCACCGCGACGACCGCGAACGCGCCGACGCGCTGTGCGCGCTGCTCGGCATCCGTGACAGCCTCGACCGGCAGATCACCGAGTACTCGCACGGGATGCGGCGCAAACTGCAGTTCACAGCCGCGGTCATGCACGACCCGCTGGTGCTCGTGCTCGACGAGCCCTATCGCGGTCTCGACCCGCGCGCCGCCGCGTTCGTGCGGCGCTACCTGGAGGGCTTCGTCGCAGCCGGTCGCGCCCTGCTCGTCGCCACCCACGACCTCGCGCGGGCCGAGCGCGACAGCCGCTGGGTGTGGCTCATCGACGACGGCGCGGTCGTGGCCGAGGGCTCACCCGCGCACGTGCGGGCCCTCGGCTGCGCGAGCGACCTCGACGGCGCGTTCGCGAACCTCACCCGCACCGAGTTCGACGCCGAGACCGAGGCGCTGCTGCTCGCGGCCGCGCTGCCCGAGCCGTCGGCGACGCCCGAATCCTCGACCCCGCCCCCTCCCGAAAGGACCCTCCCATGATCCGCAGCATCGTCGGCGCCATGCTCGCCGGCCTCGCCCTCGGCGTGTTCGGCCTCATCATCGCGTGCGTCGCCTGCCTCGCGATCGCGTTCGCGACGCAGGCCGAGGCGACCCTGCCCGGCATCTTCCACGCCGAGTTCGTGACGATCGAGGGCATGCCGCAGCTCGGCTTCCGGCCCGACTGGGCGGGCATGGCCGCGACCCTCGCCGTGTGGACGCTGCTCGCCGGCGGGCTCGGGGCGCTCATCCGCCGCGGACGCAGGCCCGAAGAAGACGCGCGTGCCGCACGCTGAGCCGCCCATCGTGGCCCCGCCTCCCGCGACGCCTCCGGCCGCGACCCCTCCCGTGACGCCGCCCGTGACCCCGCTCGCCGGCACGGGCGCGATCGCGCGCGCCTCGTGGCTCGTCTGGCGTCGGCACACGGCCCGCACGCTCGGAACGACGACGCGCGTCGTGGGCGCCGGGCTCGTCGTGGCCCTGCTGCTGTGCGCGGGCCTCGCCGCTCTCGTGTCGGTGTTCGTGTTGGGCGTGTTCGGCACGGCGGGAACGCTCCCCGCGGATGCCGACCTCACGGTGTTCACGCGGCTCACGGCCGCCGGCGCGCTGATCGGCGGCGTGCTGCCGCAACTGCTGCTCGCGGCGACACGCCCCCGCTCGACCGCGCTCGACGACCTCGTCGCGGTGCTGCCCGTCGGCTCGGCCGCGCGCAGCCTCGGCGAGCGGCTGCCGACGGTCGCGCTCGGCGCGGGCTTCGCGATCGTGTTGAGCTCGCCGCTCGGCAGCTTCCTCGCGCTGCTGCTGCGCGACGATCCGCTGCGTGCCGCCGGTGTCGTCGCGGCGCACCTGCTCGTGGTCGTGCTGGCGGCCGTGGTGACCCCCGCGGCGTTCGAGCTGCTGTACGCGCTCGGGGGCCGCATCCGGTTGCCCCACGCCTACGCGGCGGGGGCGGCGACGGCGGTGCTCATCGTCGCGCTCGTCGCGGCCGCCGGGCCGTTCCTCGTACCGCGTCCCTTCGCCGACGAGGGGCTCGTCGCGCTCTCTCCCGTCGAGGCGACGGCCCGGCTCGCCGCCGCGCGTGGCCTCGAGGCGGCGCTCGTGCCCGGTGGTGTGCTGCTCGGCTGGGTGGTGCTCGCCGGGGTGCTCGCGATCGTCGTGGCGCAGCACCTGCCGCGGGCGGCGACGGCCGAGTACACGCGGCTGCTCGCGGGGCGCACGGCCGCCGGCCTCGTCGCGCGGCGGCTCGGCGCGGGCGTCGCTGTGCACGCCCTGCAGCTCGTGCGCCTTCCCCAGTTCCTGCTGCTGGGCGTCGGGCCCGTGCTGCTCGCGGCACTGCTCGTGACGCCGCTCGCCGAGGGCTACCAGGCGGTCGCGGAGCCGCTCGCGGGCGTGCCGCTCGTGGCGCCGTACGCCCTCGCGATGTTCGGGTTCGGTCTCACGCACGGTACCTCGTGGTGGGTGCGCACCACGGCGCGCAGCCACCGCCGCATCGCCGTCGACCGCCTCGTGGCGAGCGTGCTCGTGGCGACGCCGTGCGCGCTCCTCGCGGGGGTGCTGCTCGTCGCGACCGGAACGACGCCGCTCGACACCGCACTGCTGCGACTCGCCCTCGGCCTCGTGCTGTGCCTCGCGGCGTCGCTCGGCGGCATGCTCGCCCCGTGGGCGCAGCTGAGCGCGCTCTCGACGACGATCACGAGCGCCGTGTCGTTCCTGCTGTTCGCGCTCGCGGTGCTGCCGCTGCAGCTCGCGGTCGAGACCTGGATGCCACCCCTCGCGCCCGCAGCCGTCGCGGTGTCGGGGGTGCTGCTGGCAGCGGCGTGGGCCGCCGTCGCGCGGCGGCGCACCGACGACGACCTCACGATCGCGTGACACCCGCGCGGCGCCGGCTTCCCGTCGGGCTCGGCCGCGGGCTCGGCGCCGCGATCGCGGTGTTCGCGCGCACGCACGGCGTCGTCATCGGCGCGCTCGCGGTGCTCGTGGCCGGCGCCGCCGCGCTCGGGCTCGTCGTCGTCGCGCACGGCGTCGCGCTGCTGGCGCTCGGGCTGCTCGCGACCGTCGTGCACGAGCTCGGGCACGTGACCGCCTACCGGCTGCTGTCGCCGCGCGGCGCCGCGGTGCTCGAAAGCGAACTGCTGCGCGCGGCGCTGCACCGCGAGAGCCTCACCCGACGCGCCGACCGCGCGGTCACCCTCGCGGGGCCGCTCGCGCCGCTGCTCGTCGTCGCCGCCCTCGTGCCGTTCGCGGGCGTCCTCCCTGCCGAGCTCGTCGGGGCCGCCGTCGTCGCGGTGGCGCACGCCGCGAGCCTGCTGCTGCCCACCGCCGACCGCCGCGCCTGGCGGCAGGCGGCCGCGACGGTTGCCCCCGGTCTCTCGTAGCGTCGCGCCCCTCCCTCCCGGGTTTCGCAACTCAGGAGCCAACGCGCGGAAACGCAACGAACACGCCACAACATCCGCTCACTCCTGAGTTACGAAAACCCCACCTTTCGCAACTCAGGAGCCAACGCGCGGAAACGCAACGAACACGCCACAACATCCGCTCACTCCTGAGTTGCGAAAACCCCACCTTTCGCAACTCAGGAGCCAACGCGCGGAAACGCAACGAACACGCCACAACATCCGCTCACTCCTGAGTTGCGAAAACCCCACCTTTCGCAACTCAGGAACCGCAGCGCGCAGCCGCGTCACACGCGCCGCGACACGCGCGCGGTCCTGAGTTGCGAAGACAGCGGAGGGGGCCCGAACGCCTCAGAAGGTGGCGACGTCGGGATCGGAGCCGACCCGCAGCCCGCGGTCGAGGGCGTCGATCGCGGCGAGTTCCGCATCCGAGAGCTCGAACCCGAAGACGTCGAAGTTGCTCGCCATCCGCTCACGCGAGGTCGTCTTCGGGAACACGATGATGCCGCGCTGCAGGTGCCAGCGGACGACGACCTGGGCGGGCGTCACGCCGTGCGCACGCGCGGCATCCTGCACCGCCTGCTCGCCGAACAGCTCGTACTTGCCCTGCCCGAGCGGCCCCCACGCCTCGGTACGGATGCCGAGGGGCTCGGCGAAGGCGCGCAGCTCGCGCTGCTGGAACGCCGGGTGCAGCTCCACCTGGTCGACGGCCGGCACCGTGCCCGACTCGGCGATGATGCGTTCGAGGTGCGGGCGGTGGAAGTTCGAGACGCCGATCGAGCGGGTCTTGCCGTCGCGCCGGATCTGCTCCATCGCGAGCCACGTCTCGACGTAGCGGTCGAGGTCGGGGCGCGGCCAGTGGATGAGGTACAGGTCGACGTGGTCGAGGCCCAGCTTCTCGAGGCTCAGGTCGATCGCATCGAAGGCCGACTGCGTGCCCTGGTCGGAGTTCCACAGCTTCGTCGTGATGAAGAGCTCGTCGCGCGGGATGCCCGACTTCTCGATCGCGCGCCCCACGCCGACCTCGTTGCCGTACACGGCGGCGGTGTCGATGTGGCGGTAGCCGACCTCGAGGGCGTCGGTGACGACGCGCTCGGCCTCGTCGGGGTCGACCTTGAACACCCCGAACCCGAGCTGCGGGATCGAGCGGCCGTCGTTGAGTTCGATGAGGGGAACCGTCATGCACCCATCCTCGCATCGACGCGGCCGAGCCCGCCGAGCACCGCCCCTGCCGCCGACCCGCTCCAGCCGCCGCCCCCGACCGATGGTGCGGTTTCGGCCGGATGGCACCTGCGAAACCGCGCCATCGGGCCGAAACCGCGCCGGACGCGCACGAAAGCGGCCGGTTCGTGACACCCGCCGAAGATCGCCCGGTTTTTCTCGGGCCCAACGGCCCTGACGCCGCGGCCCGGGCGTCCTAGAGTCGAGAGCAGCCCGTCATCGCGCTCGGCGCCGAGTGCACACCCGACGGCGCCCACCGACCAGGAGCCGCCATGACCCAGCTCGGCATCGTCGCCGAACCCCCGGGCGAGAACCGCGTCGCGGTCTCCCCCACCACCGCAGCCCGCATCGCCGCCCTCGGCTACACCGTCGCCGTCGAGCGCGGGGCGGGAGCCGCATCCGCCTTCCCCGACGAGGCCTACGCGTCGAACGGTGCCGCGCTCGTCGGCCGCGATGAGGCGTGGGCGTCGGATGTGGTGCTCGCGATCACCGCGCCGTCGCCCGCCGACATCGCCCGCTTGCAGCCCGGCGCGACCGTCATCGCGCTGCTGAGTCCTGCACTGCGCCCCGAGCTGCTGGAGCAGCTCGCGGCGCGCGGCGTGACGGCCCTCGCGCTCGACGCCGTGCCGCGCATCTCGCGCGCGCAGTCGATGGACGTGCTGAGCTCGATGGCCAACATCGCCGGCTACCGCGCCGTCGTCGAGGCGGCGCACGAGTTCGGTCGCTTCTTCACCGGCCAGGTGACGGCGGCCGGCAAGGTGCCGCCCGCGAAGGTGCTCGTGGCGGGCGCCGGGGTCGCGGGCCTCGCCGCGATCGGTGCGGCATCCAGCCTCGGCGCGATCGTGCGGGCCACCGACCCGCGCCCCGAGGTGGCCGACCAGGTGCGCTCGATCGGCGGCGAGTACCTCGAGGTGGTCGTGCCGGAGGAGCAGAAGGAGGTCTCCTCCGACGGCTACGCGAAGGCCACGAGCGAGGCCTACGACCGCCGCGCCCGCGAGCTATACAGCGAGCAGGCATCCGAGGTCGACATCATCATCACGACCGCGCTCATCCCCGGTCGCCCGGCTCCCCGCCTCATCACGGCCGCGGATGTCGCGCTCATGAAGCCCGGCAGCGTCGTCGTCGACATGGCCGCAGCGCAGGGCGGCAACGTCGAGGGATCGGTCGCGGGTGAGCGCGTCGTCACCGAGAACGGGGTCGTCATCCTCGGCTACACCGACCTCGCCGGGCGCCTGCCGCAGCAGGCCTCGCAGCTCTACGGCACGAACCTGCTCAACCTGCTCACCCTCGTGACGCCCGAGAAGGACGGCGTGCTCACCCTCGACTTCGACGACGTCGTGCAGCGCGCCGTCACCGTCGTGCAGGGCGGCGAGGTCACGTGGCCGCCGCCCCCCGTGCAGGTGTCGGCCGCGCCGGCCGCCGCCACCCCGGCATCCGCCGCACCCGTGGGGCCCGCCCAGCCCGCCCGACGCATCCTGAGCCGCGGTGCCAAGACCGGGCTCTCGGTGGTCGGCATCGCCGTGCTGTTCCTCGTGTGCGCGTTCGCGCCGCCGCCGCTGCCGCAGCACTTCCTCGTGCTGACGCTCGCCGTGGTGGTGGGCTTCTACGTGATCGGCAAGGTCGCCCACGCCCTGCACACCCCGCTCATGAGCGTCACCAACGCCATCAGCGGCATCATCGTGGTCGGTGCCATGGTGCAGCTCACCTCTGGCGACGTGCTCGTGCAGGCGCTCGCGGCGTGCGCCGTGCTGGTCGCGAGCATCAACATCTTCGGCGGCTTCGCCGTCACCAGGCGCATGCTCGCGATGTTCCGCAAGGGAGACGCCGAGTGAGCGCGCTGCACGCGGGGGCCGCGCCGTTCGCAGCGAACGTGACGGATGCCGCCCTCGCCACCTCGGTCGCCGACGCCGCGTATGTGGTCGCCGCGCTGCTGTTCATCCTGAGCCTCGCGGGGCTCAGCCGTCACGACAGCTCGCGGCGCGGGGTCGCCTTCGGCATCGCGGGCATGACGATCGCGCTCGGCGCGACCATCTGGGTGATCGCCGCGACGGGTTCGCTGCTGCACCGCGGCGGACTCGGGCTGTGGCTGCTCGTCGGCGCCGTGCTCGTCGGCGGCGCGATCGGGCTGTGGCGGGCGCGCGTCGTGCAGATGACGGGAATGCCCGAGCTGATCGCGCTGCTGCACTCGTTCGTCGGACTCGCCGCCGTGCTCGTCGGGTGGAACGGCCACCTCGACGACCCGGCGCTCTCGGGGGCGCTGCGCGACATCCACCACGCCGAGGTGTTCATCGGGGTGTTCATCGGCGGCGTCACCTTCACCGGCTCGATCGTCGCGTACCTCAAGCTCGCGGCGCGCATCAGTTCGCGCCCGCTCATGCTGCCGGGCAAGAACGCGCTCAACCTCGGCGCGCTCGTCGTGTTCGTGGGGTTGACCGTCTGGTACGTGCTCACGCCGAACCTCGGACTGCTCGTCGCGGTGACCGTGCTCGCGCTCGCGCTCGGCTGGCACCTCGTGGCGTCGATCGGCGGCGGCGACATGCCGGTGGTCGTGTCGATGCTCAACAGCTACTCGGGGTGGGCGGCGGCCGCGGCGGGCTTCCTGCTCAACAACGACCTGCTCATCGTGACGGGAGCCCTCGTCGGCTCCTCGGGTGCCTACCTCTCGTACATCATGTGCAAGGCGATGAACCGCTCGTTCCTGTCGGTCATCGCGGGCGGCTTCGGCATCGAGGCGCCGCGTGGCGGCGAGGAGGAGGTCGGGGAGCACCACGAGACCGACGCGGCATCCGTGGCGCAGCTGCTCGCGGCATCCGGATCGGTCATCATCACGCCCGGCTACGGCATGGCGGTGGCGCAGGCGCAGCATCCGGTGGCCGAGCTCACCGAGCGGCTGCGGGCGCGCGGGGTGCGGGTGCGCTTCGGCGTGCACCCCGTGGCGGGCCGGCTGCCGGGTCACATGAACGTGCTGCTGGCCGAGGCGAAGGTGCCGTACGACATCGTGCTCGAGCTGGACGAGATCAACGACGACTTCGCGTCGACGGATGTGGTGCTCGTGATCGGCGCGAACGACACGGTGAACCCCGCCGCGGCCGAGGACCCCGGCTCGCCGATCGCGGGCATGCCCGTGCTGCGGGTGTGGGAGGCCGCGAACGTCGTCGTGTTCAAGCGGTCGATGGCGTCGGGCTACGCGGGCGTGCAGAACCCGCTGTTCTTCCGCGACAACACCCGGATGCTGTTCGGCGACGCGAAGGAGCGCGTGGAGGACATCCTGCGGGCGCTGTGAGGCGGGGCGGCCGATCCGCTCGCGTCTACGCCCCGGTGCCGAACTTGCGGTAGGCGTTCTGCTTCGACGTGCGCAGCGCGACGCCGATCGCCGACCAGGAATCGCCTGCGGCTCGTGCGGCCGCGACTGCGTCGCGCAGACGCTGCTCCGCGTCGCGTACAGCCTCGCGTGCCGCGGCGATCTCGCGCAGGTGGACCGCATCCCTCATCGCCGATGGCGGGATGCTGTCGAGAAACTCCTCGAGGTCGGATCCGCTTGCTATCACTCGCGTCATGTTCGCTCCCTTCCCAGCAGTCGAGTGCGGCGGGGCCGCAGGATGTCCGCGTGGATGATCCGCTGTGGTTCGTCGGCAGGCACGAGCACGATCTCCAGCAGCCGCCCCGCACGATCGGGCCCGATCACCAGCATCCTGAGCTCCCCGTCATACTCTTGCTCCGCGTATCGGATCGCGTTGTCGATCGCGTGGAGCATGTCGTTCTCCGCGATACCGTGCTTTCGCGCACTCATCGCAACCTCAAACGTCATCATAATGAGTACGCTCCCGCGCGTCAATGAACTGTTTACGCTGGCGTTCGCCGCAGAGTTCGGGATGGCGTCAAGCACTCCCGAGGACCAACGTAGACATCGCGACCGACATGCGACCGGATGAAACTGCGACGCTCGCGCCACACTGCACCCTTTGGACTAAGGCGCTGGGGGGCCGGACACTGCCTCGATCCGTGGACTCCTCCACTTCACAGTGCGACGCGGTCTGCCTGCTGTGACCTAAGTGGTTGGAATCTGCGCAGCGATCTGATTAAAGTTCGCGTCGAATGCCTCAATGCTGAGTCGCCCACCGAACTCAGCGCCCTGGAAGACGAAGGCGTAATTCGCGAGGCTTCCACTTCGCAACTCCGACGGCCCAATGACATCTGTGGCGTCGGCCTGACGGCCGTCGGGCGCTTGATACGTGCTTCCGTATGAGATCGAGAGCCCGTCAACGTTAGACCGGACCTCGACGACCACCCACACCGCTCCCGAGATGCTGCGATATGCGGCAATGAAGTTCACCGAGGCAACGTTCCCGAGCGCGACACCCTCGCCATTTCCGAGCGTAATGCGCCCGGCCAGGGGGCTGCCGCCAGCATCGAAATCTGCCAGTTTGCCATCCACGTACTTGAGATTCGTAAACTCGCTGCACGCGTCGTCACCGCCCGTTGTAGCGAGCGGGCAGAGTGCGAAGCCACCTTCGATCGCTTCAAGATCCTGCGGTTCCAAGGGCCGGCCGCCGTCGAGGACAGCTTGGTTGCTCGCTGCCTGCTCGATCGCGTAGGCGTAAGCGTTGGATCCCGGAGCTGTCAGTTCGTCCGCGACGCGCTTGAGTTCGACCGGGTCGGTTCCTGCAACCGCGGCGAAATAAGTACCGAGATCTTCATTCGTAGGAGCTGCAGGGGCGACCGTCGGCACAGGGACACTCGTCGCGGCGGGAGTGGCGGCGCTGGTTGAACAAGCGGTCAGCAAGAGTGCTGCCGAGGCAATCACAACTGCGAGGGGGCGGCGAAGCATAAAGGGAACTTTCGAGTTCATGTCGGGTTACACGAGCGTATCTATGTGAGAAGGTGCGCGAATGACCCTCTTCGGGTGACACTTCGGCGCCCGATGTCTCTGGCCGCAAGGAGAGCGCCCTGCGCGCCCCGACCGACCCTGGCAACGTGTACTTCCTAGGAAGCATCGCCACTATCCTGCGGGCGTTCTGAGGCGGAAGGTGCGGTTTCGGCTGGATGGCACCCGCGAAAGCGCGCCACCGGGCCGAAACCGCACCATCCGCTCAGCGGGAGCCGCTCAGCGGAAGCGGCTCAGCGGAGGCGGCTCAGCGGAGGCGGCTCAGCGGAAGCGGCTCAGCGGAAGCGGCGGCCCTCGTCGCGGCGGTAGAGCACGAGCACGAGCACCGCGAGCACGACCGTCCAGACGACGATGCCGATCCACGCCCACCACGGCACGTCGCCGCCCTGCACCGCGTGGATGACGGCCTCACGCGCCTGCCGCGCCGGCAGGAACTTCGAGAGCGCATCCAGCCAGTCGGGAAACAGCACCGGCGGCAGGAACAGCCCACCCGCGAAGGCGAGGCCGAACATCGCGATCTGGGCGACCGCGATCGCGGCCTTCATCGGCATCCCGTACCCGATCGCCACCCCGACCAGCAGGAACGGCAGCGACGACACGATGAGCGCGACGACGCCCATCAGGATGCCGAGAGGCTGCGCATCCGCGTTCGTCAGCAGCACGCCGAGCACGAGCACCGGAACGAGCGCCGCGATGCCGAGCGCGCCGGTCGCGAACAGCTGGGCCAGGATGCGGGCCGCACCCGAGACGGGCAGCGTGCGCAGGTAGGGGTCCCACGGGGTCTCGCGCGCCTGGGAGATGCCGATGCCGAAGCCGAACAGCGCGTTGGCCATGACGGCGAACACCATCATCTGGATGATCGCCTGCGTCGCGAACACCGGGTCGTCCGCGACGGCGCGCTGCGGCACGACGAAGAACAGGAACGCGAGTGCCGGGAAGGCGAGCGAGCCGATGATCGCGATCGGCACGCGCAGCGTCTCGAGAAGCGAGTAGCGGGTGTGCACCGCGGTGAGGCGCAGGAAACCGGGCTGGGCGATGGCGCTCATGCGGCGCTCCTCTCGGTGAGGGCGAGGAAGGCCTCTTCGAGGGTGGCGCCGCGCACCTGCAACTGGGCGAACGGCAGACCGGACTCGACCAGCGCACGCACGAAGGCATCCGAGTCGTGCACCGAGAAGGCGACCCCGGTCTCGTCGACGACGGATGCCGTGACGCCCGGCAGCGCCGCGATGCGGTCGGCCTCGGGGCTCGCCAGGTGCACCCAGCGCGACCCGACCCGCGCGAGCACCGCGGCGAGGCTGTCGTCGGCGACGACGCGTCCCTCCGAGATCACGACGACCCGCTGGGCGAGCGCCTCGATCTCTTCGAGGTAGTGGCTCGTGACGACGATCGTGGCGCCCTCGGCGTGCCGGCGGCGGATCGCATCCCACAGGGCGCGGCGTCCGTCGACGTCGAGGCCCGTGGTCGGCTCGTCGAGCAGCACGAGCTCAGGGCGCCCGACGAACGCGAGTGCGACGGCGAGGCGCCGACGCTGCCCGCCCGAGAGCGCGCCGGTCTGGCGGCGCAGCAGCTCGTCGAGCCCCCACTCGGCGGCCAGTTCGGCCGTCGGCACGCGGTTCGCGAAGTGCGCGCCCACGAAGTCGATCGTCTCGCCCACCCGCAGCGTGTCGGGCAGCGCCGTCTGCTGCGGGGTCGTGCCGAGCCGGATGCGCGTGGCCGCGTCGCGCGGGTCGCCGCCGAAGACGCGCACACTGCCGCTCGTCGGGCGGCGCAACCCCTGCAGCAGCGAGATGAGGGTGGTCTTGCCCGCGCCGTTCGGGCCGAGCAGGCCGAGCAGCTGGGCGCTTCCGACCTCGAGGTCGATATCGTCGAGCGCGGTGACGTCGCCGAAGCGGCGGGTCACCTTCTCGAGGGTGGCCAATGCGGTCACGGGGCTCCTTCCAGGAGGGCGCGAAGGTGCGCGGTGTAGTCCTCGAACGCGCGCCGACCGGCGCGACTGATCTTGAGATAGGTGACGGGCGTGCGGCCCTGGAACGTCTTGTCGACGTCGACGTACCCGGCCTCTTCGAGCTTGCGCAGGTGCGTCGACAGGTTGCCCGCGGTCATGGCGAGCAGCTCTTGCAGCCGCGGGAACGAGATGCGGTCGCCCGCCTCGAGAGCTGCGAGGGTCGCCGTGATCCGCAACCGCGCCGGGGCGTGGATGACGGGGTCGAGCTCATCCATCACATCCGCCGGTACCGGATCACGGCGATCACCCCGCCGACGAGCAGTGTGCAGCCGGCGATGAGCGCGGTGCCGAGCAGGTTGCCGGGGGCGCCGAAGAAGCCGGTGACGGATGCGGTGGCCGCCATGACCACGGCGATGACGAGCAGGTCGATGTCGTGCCACAGCATCGCGCCGGCGAGGTACATCGCGGCCACCACGAGCGCGTAGGCGGAGGTGAAGTAGATGGAGATCGCGGCAGCGCTGGCGCCCGCGGCGATGATCGCGTAGCCGACCGCCGCGACGGCGCCGCCGAGGATCGACCAGGAGATGCCGTACACCGTCCCCACGAAGTCGCTCGTGCCCTTGATGCCGCGGTTGGTGCGCACGCCGACGATCGCCGAGGTGACGGCGGCTCCCAGGATGAGCACCGCGAACACCGGCACCGCGACGACGAGCGGCACGGTCACCGGCGAGGGCCCGCCCTCCCACGCCGCCCACAGCAGCAGGTAGCCGAGCAGCCACGCGCCGCCCCAGACGAAGTAGTAGATGGGAACCTGCACGCCGAACGCGCGCTTCACGCCGCGGGTCTCCCCCTCGATGAGGGCGAGCCGCTGTTCGAGGGTCAGCTCGACCTCCGGCTCATCGTGTGACGTCATGAGAACTTTGTAGCACAAAGTGCTTTGCACTCTCCAGTCCGCAGCTCGTCGTTGACTTCCGATCGCACCGCGACTAACGTGCAACCAAATGGTTGTACAAATTGCACTGAGCGACGCGGAGGTCGACCGTCTCTTCCACGCGCTCGCCGACCGCACGCGCCGCGACATCGTGCGCCGCACGCTCATCGGCGCGCGCACGGTGAGCGAGCTCGCGGCCGACTACGCGATGAGCTTCGCGGCCGTGCAGAAGCACATCGCCGTGCTCGAGGGCGCCGGACTCGTCACCAAGGAGTCCCGCGGCCGCACCCGCATCGTGCGCGCCGACCCCGAGCAGCTGGGCCGCGCCCAGACCCTGCTCGACGCCTACGCCGAGCTCTGGCGCGGGCGCGTCGACCGGCTCGACGCGCTGCTCGCCGACGACAGCTGAGCGCCGACCCACCCGCCGCACACCACACCACGCACCGAGGAGAAAGCAATGCCCGTCACATCCGTCACCACCGACGTCGAGGCGCTCACCCTCACCGTCGTCGCCGACTTCGCCGTTCCCGTCGAGCGCCTCTGGGCCGCCTTCATCGACCCGCGCGCGCTCGAACGCTTCTGGGGCCCGCCCGGCTACCCCGCCACCTTCGGCAGCTACGACCCGCGCCCCGGCGGCACCGCCCACTACTGGATGACCTCGCCCGAGGGCGAGCGCTTCTTCGGCCACTGGCAGTTCATCGAGGTCGACGAGCCGCACCGCATCGACGTGCTCGACTCCTTCGCCGACGCCGACGGCAACATCGACACCTCGGTGCCGACCGGGCGGATGACGCTGGTCTTCGAGAGCACCGAGACCGGATCACGCTTCACCGCGATCTCGGCCTCGCCCACCGCCGAGGCGCTCGAGCAGGTGCTCGCGATGGGGCAGGCCGAGGGCATGCGCATGGCGTTCGACCAGCTCGACACCGTGCTCGCCGACCTGCGCGCGTACGCGCTCGGCGCGGGCACCCGCACCGAGCTGCTCGACGACACCCACGTGCGCATCACCCGCGCGTTCGACGCCCCGCGGCATCTCATCTGGCGCGCACACACCGAACCCGAGCTGCAGCGGCGCTGGCTGCTCGGCCCCGACGGATGGCGGATGACGGTGTGCGAGAACGAGCTGCGCGTCGGTGGCTCCTACCGCACCGCGTGGGCGCCCGAGGAGGGCACGCCGGGCGAGCCCTTCGGCTTCGAGGGCGAGAACCTGCTCATCGAACCCGAGCGCCGCATCGTGCAGACCGAGCGAATGAGCGGCGTCGACTCCCCCGGCACGATCAACGACCTCACCCTCGACGAAGACGACGGGGTGACGCTGCTCACCCTGCTCATCACGTACCCGAGCCTCGAACTGCGCGACATGATCCTCGGCACCGGCATGACCGACGGCATGGAGGCCTCCTACGCGCGTCTCGAGCGCGAGGTGCTGCCGGGGGTGTGACACCGCGCGCGCGACGTCGCAACCGGATCGGGCGGTAGCCTGGAGGGCTCATGTCCGCCACCCCCGCGCCCCCGTACCGCATCGCGTACCCGCCCGAGCTGCCCGTCAGCCAGGCGCACGACGAGCTCGCCGACGCGATCCGCGAGAACCAGGTCGTCGTGGTGGCGGGCGCCACGGGCTCCGGCAAGACGACGCAGCTGCCCAAGATCTGCCTCGAGCTCGGGCGCGAGCGCATCGGCCACACGCAACCACGGCGGATCGCGGCCCGCTCGATCGCGGAACGCATCGCATCCGAGCTGGGCGTGGACCTCGGCACGACGGTCGGCTACCAGGTGCGGTTCGACGACCGCACGCGCACCGACACGGCCATCAAGCTCATGACCGACGGCGTGCTGCTCGCCGAGCTCTCACGCGACCGCGACCTTCGCGCCTACGACACGATCATCATCGACGAGGCGCACGAGCGCAGCCTCACGATCGACTTCCTGCTCGGCTACCTCACGACCCTGCTGCCGCGCCGCCCCGACCTCAAGGTGATCGTCACCTCGGCCACGATCGACCCCGAGAGCTTCGCGCGGCACTTCGGCAAGGCGATCGGCGCCGAGGTGCCCGTGATCGAGGTCTCGGGGCGCACCTACCCCGTCGAGATCCGCTACCGACCGCTCGTCGCCGAGGCGGGAGACGAGGGCGACGACGCCGACGACGAGGGAGCCGCCGCCTCCGACCGCGACGTATCGCAGGGCATCGTCGACGCGCTCACCGAGCTCGCGCGTGAGGAACCGGGCGACGTGCTCGTGTTCCTGTCGGGCGAGTCGGAGATCCGAGATGCCGCCGACGTCGTTCGGGGGCGTTTCCCCGCGGATGAGGTGGTGCCGTTGTACGGTCGCCTCTCGGCCGCCGAGCAGCACCGCGTGTTCGACACGCGACGTGCCCCCGGCATCCGGCGTCGCATCGTGATCGCCACAAACGTCGCCGAGACGAGCATCACGGTGCCCGGCATCCGCTACGTGATCGACGCCGGAACCGCACGCATCAGCCGCTACTCGCCGCGCGCGAAGGTGCAGCGGCTGCCGATCGAGGCGATCAGCCAGGCGTCTGCCGCCCAGCGTTCGGGCCGCGCGGGGCGCACCTCGCCCGGCATCGCCATCCGGCTGTACTCCGAGGACGACTTCGCGCGCCGCCCCGAGTTCACCGACCCCGAGATCCTGCGCACGGGGCTCGCCGCCGTCATCCTGCAGATGCTCGAGTTGCGCCTCGGCGACATCCGCGCGTTCCCCTTCCTCACCCCGCCCGACTCGCGCGGCATCGCCGACGGGCTCGACCTGCTGCGCGAGCTCGGCGCCGTGCGTCCCGCCCCTGTCCGCGAAAGTACGCACTTTTCGGCGAAATCGGGCCCGAACGGCGCAAAAGTGCGTACTTTCGGGGACGAGGTGGAGATCACCCGCGTCGGGCGCGATCTTGCGCGGCTGCCCGTCGACCCGCGCTTCGCACGGATGCTCGTGGAGGCAGGCCGCCAGGGTGTCGTGCGCGAGGTGGCCGCGATCGTCGCGGGCCTCTCCATCCAGGACCCGCGTGAACGCCCGCTTGAGAAGCGCCCCCAAGCGGATGCCGCCCACGCGCGGTTCCGCGACCCCGGCTCCGACTTCGTGTCGCTGCTGAACCTCTGGAACCACCTCGAAGAGAAGCAGAAGGAGCTCTCGGGCAACGCCTTCCGTCGCATGTGCAAGGCGGAATATCTGAACTACCTGCGCGTGCGGGAGTGGCAGGACCTGTACCGGCAGCTCGTGCGCGCGCTGGAGCTGGGAGCGAGGACCATTTCTGGTCCTCGCCGCGACGCCAGCGCCGACGCCCGTCCCGGGCGTCGGATCGACCTGAGCACGAGATCGACCGACAGCGACGCGATCCACCGCTCGGTGCTCGCCGGCCTGCTCTCGCGCCTTGGCCTGCGCGATCCCGAGAAGAAGGACTACCTCGGCTCGCGCGGGCAGCGCTTCGTGATCTTCCCCGGCTCGGGCCTGGCCAAGAAGCAGCCGAACGCCGTGATGGCGGCCGAGCTCGTCGAGACCAGCCGGCTGTTCGCCCGCACCGTCGCCGCGATCGACCCCGCCTGGGCCGAGGCCCTCGCGGGTGAGCTCGCCAAGCGCTCCTACTCCGAGCCGCACTGGTCGAGCAAGCAGGGAGCCGCACTCGTGTGGGAGAAGGTCACCCTCTACGGGGTGCCGATCGTGCCACGCCGCCGGGCGCAGCTCGCCCGCATCGACGCACCCCTCGCGCGCGAGCTGTTCATCCGGCACGCGCTCGTCGAGGGCGACTGGCCGCACGAGTTGCAGCGCTCGGCCCTGCTCGGCTTCGACCGCGACAACGAGAAGCTGCGCCGCGAACTCGCCGAGGTCGAGGAGCGCACACGGCGCCGCGACATCCTCACGGGCGACGAGGCGGTCTTCGCCTTCTACGACGAGCGCATCCCCCGCGACGTCACCGACTCGCGTCGCTTCGCGAGCTGGTGGAAGAAGACCCGTGCCGAGCAGCCCGAACTGCTCACCATGCACCGCGCGGACCTGCTCGAGGACGACGCGGGCGACGCATCCGGTTTCCCCGACGAGTGGGTGCAGGGCGAGACGACCTTCCGCCTGCGCTACCGCTTCGAGCCCGGCGCCGACGACGACGGGGTCACCGCGGTCATCCCGCTCGCCGTGCTGCCCCGCGTCGAGGACCGCGGCTTCGACTGGCTCGTGCCTGGCCTGCGCGAAGACCTCGTGACGGCGCTCATCAAGGCGCTGCCGAAGGCGATTCGCCGCCACGTGGTGCCGGCGGGCGACTGGGCGCGCCGCCTGCTGGCCGGGCTGCCGGTGCGATCGGACGCGCCCGTGGGCGAGGCGCTCGCCGACGCCATCCGCGCCGCCGCCCATATTCCGGTGTCGGCATCCGACATCGAGTGGGAGCGCGTTCCCGCGCACCTGCGGATGCGGTTCGAAGCGGTCGACGCCCGCGGCCGGGTGCTGGGCGCCTCCCGCGACCTGCCCGCGCTGCAGCAGCGCTTCGCCGAGCGGGCCCGCACGGATGTCGCGGTCGCCACCGCGCGCGTCACCCCCGGCCGCGAGCTGGAACGCACCGGCATCACGAGCTGGGACCTCGAGCCGATCCCCGAGCAGGTCGCCGCGAAGCAGGGCGGCTCGACGGTGGTCGGCTACCCGGCCCTCGTCGACGCGGGCCAGAGCGTCGAACTGAAGGTGTTCGCGACGCGCGCGGATGCGGATGCCGCCCACCCGCGCGGCGTGCGGCGTCTCGTCGCGCTCGTGCTGCCGAGTCCGCTCGGCTACGTGCAGGAGCAGCTGACGACCCCGGAGAAGCTCGTGCTCGCGACCGCGCCCTACCCGAACACGAAGGCGCTGCTCGACGATGTGCTGCTCGCCGTCGTCGACGAGCTCGCGGGCGACGCGTCCCCCCGCGACCGCGCCGGCTTCGAGGCGCTGCGCGACCGGGTGTCGGCGGGGCTCATGGATGCGCTGTTCCAGGCGGCCGGGCTCACCGCGCGCATCCTCACCGCGGCGAAGGAGGCCGACAAGGCGATCGCGGGCGCCTCCAGCCTCGCCTTCATGTCGCCCCTCGCCGACGCGCGCGCGCAGCTCGGCGCGCTCGTGCATCCGGGCTTCGTGCGCGTCACGGGGCTCGCCCGGCTGGCGCGCGTGCCGGTGTATCTGGCGGGCATCCGGCACCGCGTCGAGCGGCTCGCCGACAACCCCGGCCGCGACCGCGCCTGGCAGACCCAGGTGGAGGAGGCGGTGGGCCTCTACCGCGCGGCGGGCGGCGAGCTGCCGCTCACCCCTACGACGCCCGCGCGGCTCGTGCCGGTGCGGTGGATGCTGGAGGAGCTGCGGCTGTCGCTGTTCGCCCAGCACCTGGGGGCCGCGGGGCCCGTGTCGGTGCAGCGGGTGCGGAAGGGGCTCGCCGGGGAGTAGGCGGGGCGGGGCGACGGTGATTTCGAGACGCGCCTGCGGCGCTCCTCAATCACCTCACACCTCGAGGTGGCTGAGGAGCGGGCGCGCAGCGACCGCGTCTCGAAGCCACACACTGCAGCGTCGTGATGTCGAGACGACCGCTTCGCGGCCTCCTCAATCACCTCAACGGCTCAGATGCCGCGGGAGCCGCCTCCGCCGCCCCCGCCGCCCGAGAAGCCGCCGCCCGACGAGCTGCTGTGCGAGGAGAACGACGACCCCGACCGGCCGCTGCTCGACACGCGCCGCGTCGCCGGCGCGGATGCGACCGAGCGGGTGAAGTGCATGAGCGAGAGCGACGAGACCCCCGCCGCGCCCGCCACCCACTCCGGCGGCGTCTCGCGGTAGTACCGCGCGAGCTGCCCCTGCCACTCGTCCTCGAAGCCGAACAGCACCGCGTACGGCAGCAGCCGCTCGTACACCTGCACGATGCGCTGCTCGTCGACCTCCGCGCCGCTCGCGCTCTGCAGCATCCGGATGCGATCGGCTTCCGCCAGCCGAATGTACTCGCGCAGTCCCATGAGGTGGTCGTGCAGCAGCGCGCCCTTCTCGGTGCGCGGCCGCAACGCGGCAAGCCCGCCGAGGGTGAACAGCAGCACCCAGATGAGCACGTTGATGCCGCCCGCCGCGAGCATGATCGCGACGGCCTCGTTGCCGGTGACGACCGCCTGGGCGAACGGCAGCAGCAACGCCAGCACGAACAGCACCCCGACGGTGGCGATCACGCCGGGGTGAACGCGACCCACGTATCCGGAGGCCTTCACATCCCGCCGGGCGAGCGAGCGCAGACGCCCGGCGGCGTCACCGAGCCGGGTGCTGCGGGCGTCGAACCACACGGTGTCACCCCCGACGAAGAGGCCGTTGTAGGCGATCAGCTCGAGCGCGCGCACCCCGTCTGAGCTGAGCGCCTGCGCCCCGTACAGCCCGGTCGGCTCGTCGTGCAGCAGCCGGATGCGACGACGCACCGCGAGGTCGAGCAGCGTGGCCGTCATCGCCTTCCCACCCGCTCGAAGCAGCAGCGCCGCGACCGCGACCTCGAGGCCGGGCGGCGCCTCGTATTGGGCGATGATCGCGCGTCCGGTGACGTGTCCCCGCCGGCCTCGAACGACCGTGACGATGGTGAGGGCGATCGCCGCGGCGAGGCATCCCAGCCCCGCGTACAGCAGCACGGGCACCCGCTCGAAGAACGGCACCGGGGCGTCGGCGAAGGTTCCGGATGCGAACCCGACCGAGACGGTCACGTTCTCGTACGGCATGAGCTCGGTCTCGTCAGCGGTGAACACGCCCCCGTCCACCGTGAGCTCGCACTCGTCACCGGCCCCGAAGAAGCCGCGGTAGCAGCGGCTGTTGCCATCGAGCGCCGGGACCAGCTCGTCGGCGACCGTGAGCGTCGCCGTGAGGCGCCCGATCGGCTGCCGCGTGTCGGTGCCGTTGACGTCCCAGGCGAACTCGTCGACATCCGCGTCGTCGGGGCGCAGCGCGACATCGCGCTGCGTGTACTCGATCACGTAGGTCTGCGCCCCGTGCACGAAGCTGCCCTCGGGCACGGCCATGATCACCGAGAGGAAGTCGCCGTTCTCGTCGAGCTCGTACGGCCGCGGTGCGCCGGCACCGTCGGTGACCGACACCACGGCGAGCTCTGTCGAGTGCCCGTCGTACTCGCGCACGAGGTCGCGGATGAAACCACGGTTCTGGTCGTACTCGGGAAACACCGCGACGATGGTTTCGACGGTGCGCAAGGTGGAACGCCCGTCGCCGTCGCGACCCAGTTCGTACGAGGCGTCGAAGCTGTCGAACTCGAAGTCGTCGACGCCGACCGGGGCGTTCGGCAGTTGTGCAGCGGCAGGCACGGCCGTACCGAGCGTGAACCCCACGGCGACGACGGCGATGAGGATTCCCCGGGTGAGCATACGCCCGAGTATGGCGGATCGCCCGGCCTCTTCGCGGCAGACGCGTCGGCCCTCACGGCCAGAGGCGCTCGCGCATCCACTCCCCGCCGTCGGCACGGTAGCGCAGTCGCACGTGCGCGCGGTCGTGCGCCGCCTGCCAGAACTCGACCGCGCCGGGCACGATGCGCCACAGTGCCCAGCCCGCGGGCACGACCTCCGCGTCGCCGCCCACGCGTGCGAGCGCCGCATCCCGTGCCGCCGCGTACTCGGCGTCGTCCGCCAGCACGGGACGCGGGCGCCCCACGAGCGCCGTCGCCCGGGCACCCGCGGGCCGTGCGAGAAAGTCGGATGCCGCTTCGGCATCCGACGCCCGTCGCGCCTCGCCCTCGATACGTACCTGGCGCCCGAGCGCCGGCCAGAAGAAGCCGAGCGCGGCCTGTCCGGATGTCGTCATCGCCTGGCCGGGACGGCTGTCGGCGGGCGTCGCGATCTGCCAACCGTCGGCGTCGACGTCTTTCAGGATCAGCACCCGCGCGCTCGGCCCGGATGCGTCACTCGTCGCGAGCGTGGCGGCGTGCGGTGCGAGCACCCCGGCTCGCACGGCGTCCTCGAGCCACTCGAGGAACAGCTGCTGCGGCTCGGCCGGAACCGCATCCGGGTCGAACGGCGGCAGCTCTGCCGGAAACGAGGGAAGCGCCCGCAGTCGTGCTCGCAGCTCGTCGCTCATGCGCCCATTCTTCACCCCCGGACCATTGGTCTCTTCCCGCACCGCATGCAGCGACGTAGAGTGCGAGCATGCAGCATGGCGCAGAGGTTCTCGACGAGGGAACCTGTTGGGATCTTCTCGCGGAGGCCCCCATCGGTCGGGTGGTGTTCGCGGAGGGTGACGACATCGAGGTGTTCCCCGTGAACTTCTCGCTCGGCGGTCGCAGCGTGCTGTTCCGCAGCGCGCCGGGCTCGAAGCTCGAGCTCGTCGCGGAGCGTCCGCGGGTGGCCTTCGAGGTCGACTCGTACACCGACGAGGTGGCGTGGAGCGTGATCCTGTGGGGCACCGCCGAGCGGCTCGCGTTCGACGACGAGATCGAGCACTCCGGCATCCTGGGGCTCGTGTCGTGGAACCCCGACGAGAAGTTCAACTACGTGCGCATCACGCCCGACCGTGTGAGCGGGCGCCGCTTCCGCCGCGCCGACGTGTAGACGCGGTCGGGTCGCCGACCACCGGAGCCTGACGTTCGACATGGCCGGTGCTCACCGGTAGACCACGTGTATGACCCCTCCGGTACCGAACGGGGGAACGGCCACGCCCGACATGGCGTAGCCGGGCCCGTCGAGCCCCGGGTACTCGATATCGAAGATGTCGTTCGCGTGGTCGATGTAATCGCCGAAGAATACGATCCCCGCGTCGGCAGCTCCCTGGCAGGAGTGGTTCGGCCACACGTCGACCACCAGATAGCTGAAGTCACCACCGGGGAACGTCGTCAGCGTGAATTGCGTTCCGTTGGGACCCGCTATCGACGCCAAGCCCACAACGACGCACTCGCTGATCGGCGTCGGCGTCGGCGTCGGCGTCGGCGTCGGGGTTGGCGTCGGGGTTGGCGTCGGCGTCGGGGTTGGCGCGGGCACCTCCACCGACGCGGTCCCCTGTGCCTTTCCGATCACACCGCCTCGTGCGTTCGACAGCACCAGAGCAAAGTCTCCCCCGCGGGCGTCGCCGAACACAGTCACGGGGACTGTCGCACGTGTGCGGTCCGCAGTGAAAACGAGAGTTCCGGATGCCGCCTCATAGTCGTCCGGCGCAACGATGGTGCCGTCCTGGGTCTGGTAGGCAACAGACACTTCGCCGGGGTCCGCCGCCACCGCTGCGCGCGTCGGCCCGGTCGCGAGCAGCGCACCCGCCACGAGGAGAGCGACCGCCAGCGGTGCGATCCGCGACCCTCGCCGGGTGAACGCTACGGCGAACGCCCCCGCAACGACGAGTATCAATGCGGCACCGACCACCGGGAGGAGGTCGGCGCCCGTAGATGCCAGCTCCGGGCGCACGAGGGTGACCGTGAAGGAGACAACGGTGTCGGTGCCGGGCGCGAGAGCGATCACCGGGTCGTCGACCGAGAGGGTGGGCTCGGTGACCGACGGTGCAGCCCATGCTGACGCCACACCCCAGCTGAGCGCCGCGAGAGCGCCGAGCAGGGGAATCAGCAGCAGTCCCGAGGTGCGCCTCACGCGTCGACCGAATCGCGGCGAGTGGGTGGTGGCCATCGAGTCAGGGGGCATCGTCATCACTCCGTCATGTGCGCCCCCAGTATCGGAGAGATTTGAGCACCTGTCAATACTGGGGCACCGCATGCAGAGCCAACGAGCGCGAGCGCTCGCTGGCGCGCAGGAGACGCTCGGCGACTACTCCTTGCGCTCGCCCGTGGTCGCCTTCGCGTTCGACTCGTATGAGGTGTTCGTGGCCTCGAAGAAGTTGACCAGTTCGAGCGTGTCGTTCGCGGTCGCCATCCACTTGGCCGGGTTCACCACGTTGTAGTGCGTGCCGAAGCCGAGCTCTTCGAGGCGGCGGTCGGCGAGGTACTTCACGTACTGGTTGATGTACGAGGCGTTGAGGCCGAGGATGCCGTTCGGCAGGAGGTCGTTGTTGTACTCCTCCTCCATCTCGACCGCGTCGACGATCATCTGCTTGATCTCGGCGGCGAACTCCGGCGTCTGCAGGTCGGGGTTCTCGTCGAGCACCGTGAGGATCAGGTTGATGCCGAACTTGAGGTGCAGCGACTCGTCGCGCACGATCCAGTCCATGAGCGATCCGAAGTTGCGCAGCAGGTTCCGCTGACGGAACGAGAGCGCCACCATGAAGCCCGAGTAGAACCAGATGCCTTCGAGGATGATGTTGTAGGCCACCAGGTTGCGCACGAAGTCCTGCTTGCCCGCGGTGGTCTTGATGTCGAGGGTCTCCTCCGTCATGCGGCGGATGTACTCGACCTGGAACTCCTCCTTGCGCGCCATCGACGGGATGTCGACGTGCGAGTTGTAGGCCTCGTTGCGGTCGATCGGGAACGTTTCGAGCACATACTCGAACGACATGCAGTGGTTGGCCTCCTCCCACATCTGCTTCGCGAGGTAGAGGTGCGCCTCGGGTGCGTTGACGTAGGGGTAGACGCCGAAGGCGAGGGCCTTGTTGACGAGCAGCTCGTTGGGGTTGAAGTAGGAGACGAGGAAGGTCACCGCGTGACGTTCCTCATCCGTCATCTTCTTGAAATCGGAGAGGTCTTCGCCGAGCTGGATCTCGTTCGGGAACCACGTGTTGGCGACGGCCTGATCGTAGAGTTCCATCGCCCAGGGGTAGGTGACGGGCTTGAGCAGGAGTCCTTCCTGCACGCCGGTTCCGAGGATGGCCATCTGTATCTCAGTCCTTCTTCATTTCTATTGGCAGCTCTCGCACTGCAGTTCATCCATGGGGTCGACGGGCACGTAGTACTCGTCGGGGGTGGCTCCGTTCACGAGGTGAGTCCTCCGAATCCACGACGCGGTGCGGCGCTCGGCGCGGCGGCGGGCGCCTCGGCGGCGGGGGTGGCCGGCGCGGCCGCCCCGAAGCCGCGGCGGGCTCCCTGGGTGATCTCTTCGGCCTTGTTGACCTTGACGGTCGACTGCTCGGCCTGGTGGCGCGGCTTCACGTGCAGGTAGTAGGTCGTCTTGACGCCCTTCTCCCACGCCTTGTAGTAGATGTCCATCATGTCGCCGAGGTCGCGCGTCTCGAGGTACATGTTGCGGCTGATGGCCTGGTCGATCCACTTCTGGGCGCGCGCCGCGACCTCGATGAAGGCGTAGGGCGAGAGCTGGAAGCTCGTCTTGTAGACCTTCTTGATCTCGTCGGGGATCTCGGCGATCACCTGGATGTCGCCCTGGCTGCGCAGCACCTGCTCGCGCACCTTCTCCCACAGTCCGAGCTTCTGCAGGTCGGCGACGAGGTTGCGGTTCACCTCGAGGAACTTGCCGTTGCTCGTGGAGCGGCTGAAGATCTGCGCGAACTGCGGGTCGAGGCCGGGCGTGGTGCCCGCGACGAGGCCGATGGATGCGGTGGGCGCGATCGCCATGAGGGTCGCGTTGCGCATGCCGCCCTTGACCTTCTCGCGCAGGCGGTCCCAGTCGAGCCGCATGGTGCGGTCGACGGGGATCGGCACACCGCGGTCTTTCTCGGTGAGCTCGAGCGAGTCGAACGGCACGAGACCCTGCGACCAGCGGCTGCCGGCGAAGTTGTCGTAGGAGCCGCGCTCGCGGGCGAGGTCGGCCGACTCGTCGATGGCCGCGTAGGAGACGTGCTCCATGATCTCGTCCATCAGGGCGTACGCCTCTTCGGACTCGTACGACAGGCCGAGCTTCTCCACGACATCCGTGAAGCCCATGACGCCGAGGCCGATGGCCCGGTTGGTCTTGTTGGCGTGGTCGGCTTCGGCGACCGACGACTCGGTGATGTCGATGAGGTTGTCGAGCTGCCGCACGGCGCTGCGCGCGGAGTCTTCGACGAGGTCCCAGTCGAACCCGAGGCCGCCGTTCGCGTCGACCTTGAGGTGGGTGGAGAGGTTGATCGACGCGAGGTTGCACACGGCGATGTTCTCGAGGTCTTGCGGCAGGCAGATCTCGGTGCAGAGGTTCGAGAGGTGGATCGTGCCCGTGTTGTTGTTGAGGGCGCGGTTGTTGATGGTGTCCTTCCAGGTGAGCCACGGGTGGGCCGTGGTCTGGAGCGACATCAGGATGTCTTTGAACTGCGAGCGCGCCGAGATCTTCTTGAACATGCGCAGGTGGCCGGCTTCGGCCTCCGCGACGTAGTGCGCGTAGCGGTCGCTGAAGTCCTGCCCGTAGAGCTCGTTGAGGTCGGCGACCTCGAGCGGATCGAAGAGGTACCAGTCGTCGTCGTTCTGCACGCGCTTCATGAACTCGTCGGAGATCCAGACGGCCGTGTTGGCGGTGCGGGTGCGACGGTACGGGTCGCCGGAGTTCTGACGCAGGTCGAGGAACTCGGGGAAGTCGAGGTGCCAGTTCTCCATGTAGAAGGCGAGGGCGCCGAACTTCTTGCCGCCGCGGCTGACCGCGCGCAGCACCGAGTCGATCGTGTGCATGAACGGGATGGGGCCGGTGCTCGTAGTGTTGTTCGAGCGGATGGGTGACCCCTGGGCTCGCAGCTTGGTGACCGACAGGCCGATGCCGCCCGTGCCCTTGGTGAGCCACATGACGTCGCGCACCGACTTGGCGATGTGCTCGATGTCGTCGTGCATCTCCATGACGAAGCAGTTGGAGAGCTGCGGGTAGGCGGTGCCGGCGTTCACGAGCGTGGAACCGGCCGCGAGGTACTCGAGCTTCGACATCTTGTTGTAGAACTCGATGGCGTGAGTCGTGGGGTCGGCCTCGTTGAGCGAGAGCCCCATGGCGATGCGCATCCAGAAGAACTGGGGAACCTCGAGCGGCTCGCCGTTGCGGGCCTTGATGCCGTAGCGGTTGTTGAGGGTGACGACGCCGATGTACTTGAGCAGGCCGTCGCGGGCGGGTTCGAGGGCGGCGGCCAGGCGGTCGAGGTCGAAGAGCGCGGGGAAGCGCGAGTCGAGGAGGGCCTCGTCGACGCCGCGCTGGATGGCGCCGCGGAAGTGCTGGGCGTGCAGGGCCTTCAGCTCGTCGTCGGTCTCGTAGTCGCCGAGCACGCGCTTGTAGATGGTCTTGAGCAGGAGCCGCGCGGCGACGGTGTCGAACTGCGGGTCGTCCTTTACGTTCTGCAGCGCCACCTGGATGACGGCCTCGTCGAGCTGCTGCGTCGTGATGCCGTCGAAGAGCGTGAGCTCGAGCTCGGAGGCGATCTGGGTGACCCAGGTGATCTCCTCGGAGAGGCCACGGCTGGCCTGTTCGATCGCCAGATTGATCTTGTTGGCGTCGTACGGCTCGCGTTCTCCATTGCGCTTCACGACGGTGATGCCCACGTGATCCCTTCCTCCCCGCGCGTGTTCGCGCGCCCCGCATGCTGACAGAAAACCCCTGATGGGAACGACCTCGACGAGCCGAGTTCGTGCCCCGTTGCGCTCCCCCGGCCAGGAGGTTCCACCACTATATATCGGGCCCCCGACGCCGGGCCAACCCTAGATGTTGTGGGCGTGTCGTCCACAGATGTGCATAACTTCTGCGCCGTTATGCACACTTTCCACAGCGTAGGAGGCGCCTCTGACAGTCCAGCGACGCTCACCATGAAGGTCAACAAGCGCCCGCGTTCGAGGAGTACTGATCACGCTCCTCTACGCGAAGACCGTGCAGGTCTCAACGAGTTTCGGCGTGGCTACCGGGCCTCGTCACGAAAAGCCGAGGAGAGAATCTCGCGCGAATGCGTCCAGAGCACCGCTCCACCCCCATCCGGGTAGACAGTGCGAATCGCTCCTGGAATCCGTTCCGCCAGCGTTTTGCCTTGATCGGGCGAGTGCGAGTGGTCATGCGCACCAAAAATCACCTGAACAGGACAGCCAATCTCAGAAAGCTCCAGTTCCCAGGCCCCCATCGCGATAAGGGTGTCTTGCACGTAGCCGGTTCCACCATGAGCGAAGCCCTCGGCAAGGCTCGCACGGTACAGCGACCGGAACGGCTCGCTGCTGTAGAAGGCAGCATCGAGAGGAGATGATCCTGCCAGCACCATCTCTTCCATCGCCTGCGCCGTGAAACCGGAAAGGATCTCTTCTGCCGCGTCGGGTCGGCTCGTCACAAGATCGGGCAACATGGTCGCTTCCGGCGGCAGCATCGCGCGGATGGGCGGATACGCAAGCTCGTCTGCAGGGGAAACAAGAACGAGATTCTTCACGCGATGCGTGATGGCAAGAGCAAGGCCGAAGACGGCTCCTTGCGAGTTGGCGATCACAGAGACTCTCTTCGCCTGCGGTCCGAGAACGGCCGTGAGAAAAGCAAAATAGTCTGCTGCAGTAGACGTCAATGTTCGCGCGGGGTCCGGCGTTGCCCCTCCCATCCCGGGCCTGTCCATGGTGAGCAGGCGCACGTTCATCTCCGACAACAGCTCCGTTCCAAACGTCATGAGCTTGCTCGTTGCCGCCCCAGCGATCAGCAGAACCGGCCGACCAGTTTCGGGTCCGAAACTTGCCCCGGTGATCGTGCGGCCGTCGGACAAAGAAACAGACAGATCTTCCAGTTTGTGCATACACGAACCCTAGCCAACGGATTCCCGAGACCCTTCCCGGGACGTGACGCGGCATCGATGGTGCTGTGGCTTCGAGACGCGGCTTCGCCGCTCCTCAGCCACCTCAGGTGAGATTCGCTGTTCCTCAGCCACCTCACGTACGCCGAGCAACTAAGCTCGGAAGGCTGTGAACGCATACCTCGACCTGCTGCGAACACCGGGGGTGGCCCGGATCATCGCCGCGCAGCTCGTGGCGCGTTTCCCGGGCGGGATGATCTCGCTCGGGTTCCTCATCCACATCGAGAAGATCTTCGACTCCTACGGCGCGGCCGGCCTCGTACTCGCGGCCACCTCCGTCGGTCAGGCGATCTCGGGCCCCATCACGAGCCGCTGGATGGGGCGCTGGGGCATGCGCCCCGTGCTCATCCTGACGACCGCCGTGTGCGCCGTCGCCCTGTCGGTGATCGCCCTCGTGCAGCTCGAGCTCTGGGCGTTCATGCTCATCGGCCTCATCGCCGGCCTCAGCAACCCGCCCGTGCAGCCCGCCGTGCGCACCATCTACCCCAAGATGGTCAACTCCCGGCAGCTCACCCCGCTGTTCTCGCTCGACGCCTCGGCGCAGGAGATCATCTGGATCGCGGGCCCCGTGGTCGTCACCTTCGTCGCCACCCAGATCTCGAGCGTCATCGGCATCTTCCTCTCGGTGGTATTCCTCGTCGTCGGCGGCGCGTGGTTCATCTCCTCCCCCGAACTGGGCCGGGTGCGCATTCCCCGCAGCAAGCGGCGCTTCGGCGTCGTGCTCGCCCGCCCGCCCGTGCTGCTCGCGACCGTCGTCGGGTTCCTGCTCGTCGGCGCCTGCGCGGCGATCGAGGCCTCGGTCGTGGCGACCTTCGGCGAAGAGGGAGCCGAGTCGGGCGTCGTGCTCGCCATCTGGGCGATCGCGTCGCTCGCCGGCGGCCTCGGCTTCGGCAACATCCCGATCGGCCCCTGGGCTCTCGCGCGCCGCATGACGTTCGTGTTCGTCGGGGCGGCCCTGGCGATGTTCGCCTTCGACTTCTGGACCATCTCGGGCGCGCTCGTGATCTCGGGCCTCGGCATCGCACCGGCGCTCGCCGTGATGTTCTCGATCGTGTCGGCGAGCGTCAAGTTCTCCGACACGGCCGAGGCGTACGGATGGGTGGGCACCGGTCAGCTCGTCGGTGCGGCGATCGGCTCCGCCGTGGCGGGCTTCCTCATCGACGGCTACGGGTCGGTCGGCGGCTTCATCGCCGCGGCGGGCATCGCGCTGCTCGGCGTGCTCGTGCCTGTCGTGTTCCGCCGCGCGCACCCCGACCTGCGGGGCAAAGATGCGAGCCCGCTCGCCGACACGGAGCCGGTGGCGCTGCCCCCGAGTTGAGGGCAGTCCGAGAAAAACTCTTGCGGAGAACCGCCACGACGCGGTAGACCGAACTGTCGGCCTACCACCGACGCCCCCACCCCCGGAGATGACCCCGATGACATCTTCACCAACCCGCCGCGCCCCGCGGAGCTGACCCGACCGGCACCGCCATGCTGCGCTGCCACGCCGAGGCCCGCGCGCTCGTCGACGCGCTCGCCGGAAACGCCCACGAAGGGGCGCTTCTGGTGCTCGGCGACGCCGGCAGCGGCAAGAGCACCGTGCTCACCACGGCGCTCGCGCAGCATCCGGATGCCGCCTCGCTCGTGCGCGTGAACCCCGGCGAGAGCGGGTGGCCGCTCTCGGGGATCTCCGCTCTCGTCGCCGGGGTCGGCGACCCTCGCGCTGCCGAGTTCACCGGACGCTTCGCGTTGCGAGCCGACGACGACGCGGCCCTGAGCGACGCCGCCGCGGAACTGCTCGCACTGCTGCGCGGACTCTCGCTGCCGCGCACGCTGCTGCTCGTCGACGACGTCGACCGCATGGACGCCGCGAGCAGATCCATCGTCGGCTACATGGCCGGGCACCTCGCGGGAAGCGGCATCCGGCTCGTCGCCACCGCCGCCGAGCTGCACCCCGAGGAGCCCCTCGCGGGCCTCACGGCGGCGCGACTGCGGCCGATCGACGACGCGGATGCGGCATCCCTCGCCCCCGCCGGCATCGACCCCGGCACCCTGCGCATCATCGCAGGCGCCTCGGGCGGCAACCTCGGCACCCTCGTGGCGCTGCTCGACTCGCTCTCGCCCGAGCAGCTCGCGGGGCGCGACCCGCTGCGGCTCCCCGCACGTCCCGGACCGGCGGCCTGGGCCGCGCTCGCGCGTGCCACACGGCGGCTCGGGTCGACTCACACCGAGGTGCTCGAACGACTCGGCACGGCCGCGCTGCACACCCGCAGCGCCGTGGCGCAGTGGTCACCCGACGCGGAAGACGCCCTGCAAGAACTCGTCGACCTCGGCGTCGCCCGCGAAGCGGGGGCCTACGTCAGCCTCGCCGATCCCCTCGTGCGCGCCGCACTCGCCGACGGTGCCCCCTCGCGCGCCCGACGCGAACTGCACGGCGAGCTCGCGGCGGCGTGCGGGTCGCTCCTCGCGCCATGGCACGCGAGCTGGTGCGACCCGTCGCGGGAGCTGCGGGTGCCGCTCATCGAGGCGGCGACCGAGGCGGCTCGCCTCGGCTTCACCGCGGCGAGCGTCGAGTTCGCCGACCGTGCGGTGCGATCCGGGCGCGACGGACTCACGCGCGCACTCGCCGTGCTCGCCGACGAGCTGCTCGTCGCAGGCGAGCCGGAACTCGCCGACCGCTACCTGCGCATCGCGGTGGGAGATCCGGATGCGGACGCCTCGGCTCGGGTGCGCCTGCAGCTCACCCGGCTGCGTGCCGACTACCTCGCAGGACGCGCGATCGACACCCAGGAGACGCCGCTCGCCGGGGTCGAGCCCGCGCTCGTGCTGCGCTGGGCGGCGACCCGCGCCGCGGTCGCGGCCGCGCGCGGCGAGTTCGACGAGGCGCAGGCGCCGCTCACCCACCTCGACGCGGAGCCCGCGTCCGGGCTCTCCGTCGAGACCCATGCGATCGCCACGGCGGCCCGCGCGCTGCTCGGGGACGGAGCGCCGCCCCCGGAGGATCTGCCGGAGACGAGCGAGCGCGACCCGCTGCTGCTCGCCCTGCACGCGCGCGCGGCGATCCTCGCCGAGGACTACCCCGGAGCCAAGGCGCTCATCGGCCGACTCGCCCACACCCTCGTGCGCCCCAGCCGGATGTGGGCGGGCTGGCTCACCTCGCTCGCGCTCGACTGCGCAACCCGCGCAGGTCGCATCGGCGAAGCCCTCGAACTGGCGCGCGACTGGGAGCTGCGGTACGCGGATGCCGCGGGCCCGCCCGGTTTCGTGCCGGTCGCGGCCTGGGCGCGCCTCGCCGCATCCGACCTCGACGGCGCCGACGCGATCCTCGCCGACTGGACCGACCACGGTGCCCCGCGCGTCGGCCCGCTGCCGACCGCCCGCGGCCTGCTGCTGCGCAGCGAGCTCGCCCGCCTGCGCAACGACGACGACGCGGCGTGCGAACTGCTGCTGCTCGCCGACGCCCTCGCGGGCTCGTTCCCCGACCCGGCGCTCGTGCGCCACCTGCCCGAACTCGTCGAGTGCCTCGCGGCGGTGGGACGCACGGGGGCCGCCCAGCGCGCCGCGCGACGGCTCGCGACGGGCGCCCAGACGCATCCGACGCGGTGGGCGGTGCTGGGCGCCGCACGCGCCGACGTGGCCGTGGCCGCCGAGCCGGAGCTGCGGGCCCGCTTCGAGGCGGCCCGTGCGCTGCACCGCCCCGACGACTCGGGCGTCGAGCTCGGCAAGCTCTCGCAGCTGTACGCGCGGCGACTGCGTGAGGCGGGAGCGACCCGCGAATCCGAGCGGGCGACGGCGGATGCGCGTATCGCCTTCGCGAGCGCGGGCGCGCGGATGTGGGCTGCCGCGGTGGCAGCGACTGCCGCGCCGCTGCACCGCGACGAGCCGCTGTCGGCGCACCGCGCCCCCCTGCTCGACGCCCTCACCCCCGACGAGCGGGCGGTGGCCGACCTCGTCGTGCGCGGGCTGCACAACAAGGAGATCGCGACGACGCTCTACCTCTCGGTGCGCACCGTCGAGCTGCGGCTCACCCACATCTACCGCAAGGTGGGGGCGCGGTCGCGGGCGCACCTGGTGTCGCTGCTGTCGTGAGTCGACGGTGGTTTCGAGACGCGCCGCTTCGCGCCGCTCCTCAACCACCTCGACAGACACGCGCACCACATCACCAGTCAGCTGGTTGAGGAGCCCGCGAAGCGGGCGTCTCGAAACCAGCGTCACCCACGACGGTGGTTTCGAGACGCGGCTCCGCCGCTCCTCAACCACCTCGACAGAGCTATCGCGCCACCGCGCGACGCTCGGGCGAGGCCCAGCGGCCGTCGGCGTGCCGCCGCAGGAACGCATCCGCCATCGCGCGCAGGCAGAGCCACGCATCCAGCATCCGCAGCACCGGGAACACGACCCCGAGCACGAGATAGGCGGGCCGCCGCGCCAGCAGGGCCGCGAGCACCGAGAGCAGGTAGTCGGGCACGAGCACCCCGGCCACCACGGCGACCGGCGGGATGACGCCCGCGATGCCCGCGCTCACCCCGCTCGCGTCGGCGCCCGAGGCCGCGAGCACGGCGGCGCCCACGCTCACGAGCACGATCGGCACGAAGAGCACCATGAAGACGGCGCTCGTCACGAGCTCGGCGATCGAGAACGCCAGCAGCGTCCAGAAGCGCCCCGCGTGCACCCCGTGGCGGCGCACGGTCTGCCAGAAGCCGAGGCTCCACCGCCGCATCTGCTTGCGGTAGTCGGTGAGGTTGTCGGGGTCCTGGGTGAGGGCGATCGCCGCGTCGGGACGGAACGCGATGCGACCGAGGCGCTTGGCGTGCACCTCGAAGGTCATGTTGTAGTCCTCGATCGCGAGCCCTGGCGCGTCGATGTCGATGTCGGCCAGCACGCGCGTGCGGTACATGCTCGCGAAGCCGGGCACGATCGACACGGCGTTGAGCAGACGCGAGGCCTGCCCGAACTTCTGCAGGTACTGCACGCTCAGATACAGCCGTTCGCGGTAGGCGACGAGGATGCGCCCCATGAGCGTGGGCGGCGGCGGGTCGAGGATCGTCGTGGCACGCCCCGCGACCGCCACGACCTCGGGGTCGGCGAACTCCGGCAGCCCGGTGCGCAGGTAGTCCGGATGCAGCTGGCTGTCGGCGTCGAGCAGCAGCATCACCTCGAAACGGTTCGCGAGCTCGAGCTCCTCGACGATGGCCCGGATGGCGCCCGCCTTGCCGCGGTTGGGCCGGATGTCGAGGGCTGTCGCCCCGCACGCCCGCGCGAGCTGCACGGTGCCGTCGGTGCACCCGTCGCACGCCACGAAGATGTTCTGCACCGGCACCTGCCGCGCGGCGGAGCGGATCGTCGCCTCGATGACGAGCTCCTCGTTGTGCGCCGCGATGACGATCGCGACGTCGCACGGCTCGGGGACGCGGCCGTCGCCGACCGGCGCACCCGCACGCATCCGGGCGGCGAGCACGCGCACGAGGCCGGCTCCCACCCAGAGCAGGGTGTTCACGCCGACGATGACGACGAGCGTGACGACGAAAGCCGCCATGGGCCCTCCTCGATCGGGATGCGACCGACGCTACCCGCGGTGCCGGGCGCCGCATCCGCACCGCCGTGGCGGGATCCCGCACGCCGTTGCGGGGATCCGCATCCGCCCGCACAGCACTCCGCACTCCTGCCGCCACGCCGTTGACGCGTCCCCGGCGCGGGTCGACAGTGTGCTTCACCGGCACCCGATCCCCGACCGGACGCCTCCCCACCCATCCCGATCCGCGTCGCACCCCACGACGCCGCCATGGAGGTTTCCCATGACGTCTCTCGACACGCGACCACGCGTCGCAACCCGCCCCCGCCCCGACCGCTCCACGTCGGCGCTCCCGACCGCCCCCGCCTACCGCGACCTCGACTACGACATCGCGATCGTCGGCCTCGGCTATGTCGGCCTCCCCACGGCCCTCGCCTACCACCACGCGGGTGCCCGCGTGCTGGGGCTCGAGATCTCGCCGCAACGCATCGCGAGCATCCGGGCCGGCGGTGCCGACCTGCTGCCCTCCGATCAGGCGCGTCTCGACGACGCCCTGCGCGATGACGGCTTCACGATCAGCAGCGACCCGGCCCTGCTCGCGCACGCCACCGCGGTGATCGTGTGCGTTCCCACCCCCGTCGACCACCACCTCGTGCCGGATCTGACGATCCTGCGCGCGGCGTGCGCCGACGTCGTGGCGAACGCGGTGCGCGGGCAGATCCTCATGCTCACCTCGACGAGCTACGTCGGCTGCACCGAAGACCTGCTCGTGAAGCCGCTGCTCGAGCGCGGGCTCGTGCCCGGCGAGTCGATCTCGGTCGCCTTCAGCCCCGAGCGCATCGACCCCGGCAACGACGCCTACGAGCACGAGGTCGTGCCGCGGGTCGTGGGCGGCGCGACGCCGAGCTGCGAGCTGCGCGCCTCCGCGGTGCTCGCGCGCTACACGGCGCGCGTGCACCGGGTCGACTCGCTCGCGGCGGCGGAGATGACGAAACTGCTCGAGAACACCTTCCGCGCCGTCAACATCGCCCTCGCCAACGAGGTCGCCGACATCTGCCGCGAGCTCGACGTGCCGGTCACCCAGGTGATCGACGCGGCCGCCACCAAGCCCTACGGCTTCATGGCGTTCACCCCCGGGCCCGGCGTCGGCGGGCACTGCATCCCGTGCGACCCGCACTACCTGCTGTGGCAGCTGCGCGAGCGGCGGGTCGCGGCCCCCATGATCACGCAGGCGATGACCGAGATCGCGGCACGGCCGGCCCGTGTCGTCGAGCGCGCCGCCCAGGTGCTCTCGGATGCGGGTCGTGGGCTCGCGGGGTCGCGCGTTCTCGTCGTGGGCGTCTCGTACAAGCCGGATGTCGCGGACCTTCGCGAATCGCCCGCGCTCGAGATCATCCACGGGCTGGAGCGCCGCGGCGCGACCGTCGGCTACCTCGACCCGCTGTGCCCGCAGGCGCGCCTGCTCGACGGCCGCCAGGCGACGAGCGAGACCGACCCGCTCGCATTCGATCCGCATCTCGTGGTGCTGCACACGCGCCACCACGGGCTCGACCTGTCGTGGATCGGCGAACAGCACCTCGTGCTCGACGCCAGCTACCGCGAACTCGCCGTTCCGCGGCGTGTGACCCCGTGAGGTGACGCGATGCGCAGCACAGTCACCGGCGGGGCCGGATTCCTGGGAAGCCATCTGGTCGAGCTGCTGCTCGATCGGGGCGACGAGGTCGTCGTGCTCGACGACGAGTCGACGGGGCGACCCGACAACCTCCGCGAGGTGATCGATCACCCGCGGCTCCAATATCGCGTCGGCTCGGTCCTGGACCCCGACGTGGTCCGCGCGGCGGTCAGTGGGAGCGATCGGGTGTTCCATCTGGCCGCCGCGGTGGGGGTACGACGCATCGTCGAGCATCCGCTCGAGGGGCTGCGTATCAACCTGCACGGCACCGAGAACGTGCTCGACGCGTGCGTCGAACACGGCGCCCGCGTGCTCGTCGTGTCGACGAGCGAGATCTACGGCAAGAACACCTCGGATGCGTTGCACGAGGCATCCGACCGCATCCTCGGTTCCCCGCTCGTGGCGCGCTGGACCTACGCCGCGGCGAAGGGGCTCGACGAGTCGTTCGCCCACGCCTACCGGCAGGAGTACGGCCTCGACGTCGTGATCGCACGGCCCTTCAACACCGTGGGACCCCGGCAGACGGGCCGGTACGGCATGGTCGTGCCGAACCTCGTCGGGCAGGCGCTGCGCGAGGAACCGCTCACCGTGTTCGGCGACGGGCGCCAGTCGCGGTGCTTCTCGTCGGTGTTCGACGTCGTGCCGGCGTTCGTGCGGCTCATCGAGCAGCCACGGGCGCTCGGCCTCGCGGTGAACCTGGGCGGCGGCACCGAGATCTCGATCATCGAGCTCGCGGCGCGCATCCTCAGCATCACCGGCAGCCGCAGCCGCATCCGCCTCGTCACCTACGACGAGGCCTACGGCGACGGCTTCGAAGACATGCGCCGACGCGTGCCCGACAACTCGCTCGCGCACGAGCTCATCGGCTTCGTTCCCCGCACCGGCATCGACGACATCATCTGGAGCGTCGCCTCGACGCTCGGTGACCCGAGTGTCGCCCGATCGCCGGAGTGGGGCGCCTTCCGGGCGTACGCCCGGGCGGCGCGCACAGCTTCATCCCCCCTTCCCGAACCCATTTCATCGAGGTGACCATCATGACCAGACGACGCCTGTACGGCCTGGGAGGTTTCGCGGCGATCATCGCGCTGCTGATCTCCTTCGCGGCCGGCAACCACATCTTCCGCGGGCCCGACACACCGCCCGCGGCGCAACCGACGACGAGCACTCCGCAACAGCAGGACCCGGTGACCGACACCTCGGACGACGAGGCCGAGGAGCCGGCGCCCGACGAGCCCGCCGACCCGCCCGCCGACCCGCCGGGTGACCCGGACGATCCGGGCACCCCGCCGACCGGCACCGGCAACCCGGGCTCGACGACGCCGACGGAGCCGACGGACCCGACCGACCCGGCCGACCCCACGGACCCCACTGACCCGACGGACCCGACCGATCCCACGGACCCGACAGACCCCACTGACCCGACGGATCCGACCGATCCGACCGATCCGACCGAGCCGACGGATCCGACCGACCCGACTGAGCCGACCGACCTCGACCCCGTCGTCAAGACCGGCCCGCTCACCTACGTGAGCCTGACCTTCGACGACGGCAACGCCGGTCAGGCACTCGCCGGCACCATCCTCGGCGCGCGCGGTCTGCCCGCGACGTTCTACGTCAACTCGGGCACCATCGGCACCGCCGGCAAGCTCACGCTCGCGCAGCTGCAGCAGCTCGCCGCATCCGGAAACGAGATCGGCGGCCACACTGTGACCCACGTCGACCTCACGAGCGTGCCGCACGACGAGGTGCTGCGACAGGTGTGCGACGACCGCGTGCAGCTCAGCAACTGGGGCTTCACCGTGCGCAGCTTCGCCTACCCCTTCGCCGAGGTGAACGGGCCGGTCGCGCAGGCCGTCATGGACTGCGGCTACAACAGCGGCCGCGGGCTCGGCGACATCCAGTCACGCTTCGGATGCTCCGACTGCGACTGGGCGGAAGACGTGCCGCCGCACCACCCCTCCGTCACCAAGGCGCTCGACGAGTGGGACCTCAGCCTCGGCTGGACGCTGCAGGACATGAAGGACATGGTGCTCGCCGGCGAGCAGCACGGCGGAGGGTGGCTGCAGTTCACCTTCCACGACGTGTGCTCGAGCAGTTGCGACTACCTCGCGATCGATCAGACGACGCTCACCGCGTTCGCCGACTGGCTGCAGGAGCGCGGAACCACCCGCAACACGATCGTGCGCACCGTCGGCGACGTCGTCGGGGGCACGGCCAAGCCGCTCGTGAGCGGGCCCGTGGTGCCGCCGCCGACCGAGGACAACACGGTCGTGAACCCCGACCTCGAGACCATGCAGAACGGCTTCCCCGCCTGCTGGTACCGGGCGCCGTGGGGCGACAACGACGCGTCGTTCTCGCTCGTGACCCCCGGCCACTCGGGCTCAGTCGCCAGCCAGGTGACCATCACCCGGTACGTGTCGGGTGAGGGCAAGATCATCCCGACGCTCGACCTCGGATCGTGCGCCCCGAGCGTCGCGACCGGTCACGCCTACGTGCTGTCGGGCTGGTACACCTCGACGACGGTCACCCAGTTCGCGGTCTACCTGCGCACCACGACCGGTGCATGGGAGTACTGGACCTCGAGCCCGTGGTTCGCAGCGGCATCCGGGTGGAGCCAGGCGGTCTGGACGACGCCTGACATCCCGATGGGCTACACCGGCATCAGTTTCGGGTTGAACATCTTCGCCCCCGGAACGCTCGTGACCGACGACTACTCGATGGTCGATGCCGAGCCGCCCGTTCTCGTGAGCGCCGTCGAACCGCTCGCCGCCCCGGCCGCGACTCCGCCCGTGGCGGAGCTCGCCCCGGTGGACCCGCCGGCGGGCGACCCCTCCACCGAGACGCAGGAACCGCTGACCGAGCAGTCGGCGCCCGCGGAGGCCGCACCGCCCGCCGAGGCGGCACCGCCCGCGCCGCCCGCGGATCCGGCACCGCCCGCCGACCCGCCGGCCGAGGTGGCACCGCCCGTCGAGGCGCCTGCCGAGGCGGCACCCCCGGCACCGGAGTCCTGAGCGTGCACCGCGCGCGGGCCGCGGCCGTCGTCACCCTGGGTGCGACGGTCGCGGCCCTCGTCGCGTGCGCGAGCGAGCCGCCCATGCCCACCCCGACCCCGAGCTCCTCGGCGAGCGCCCGCGTGACGCCCGGAACGCCGCCGCCGGCCGCCGAGACGCCCACACCGACCCCCGAGCCGAGCGCGCCGACGGGCGGAGGCGGGGCGGCATCCGGCTACCCATGGCACACCGGCATCCCCGCCACGACGTTCTGGGTGGGCGAGATCTTCGACCCCGGCGCCCCCGACGGCAGTCAGGAGCTGTCGACCTACGACTCCGACTGGCTCGCGAGCTACGGCGGCTGCGACGGCATCCAGGCCGGGGGCGACTGCCGCACCGAGGCGCGCACGGCCGCGAACGACTACTTCCCCACGAGCATGATGCCGCGCGAGAACCCGTTCTATCTCGACGTGCCCTACGACGACATCAACGACCCCACGGGGTTCGCGCAGCGGGATGCCGTGATCCCGTGGGCGGGGCAGGAGCCGTATCGCTCGCACCGGGGTGATCAGAACTTCAGCTATCTCAAGAACCGGTGGGTGCAGCTCGTGCGCGGCGACCGCACGTGCTTCGGGCAGATCCAGGATGCGGGGCCCGGCGAGTACCACGATGCGGCGTACGTCTTCGGTGCGGACGACGCGCGCCCCGCCAACACGCGCTACGGCGGTGCGGGGCTCGACGTCTCGCCCGCGCTCACCGGGTGTCTCGGCTTCCCCGAGCTCGACGGCATCACGCCGGGTATCTCGTGGCGGTTCGTGGAGGCCTCCGAGGTGCCCCCCGGCCCCTGGACGCGACTCGTCACCACGAGCGGGGTGCGCTGAGCGTGCTGTGACCGCTGGTTTCGAGACGCGTCCGCCTGCGGCGGGCGCTCCTCAACCAGCTCACCCGCCGTCGCTGCACCTACCAGCGAGAGTGGATGGCCGCGCGGAAGCGGCGGTCGTAGAGCTCGCGCACGGATGCGGTGAAGGCGTCGCCGAGGTCGGCGACCGCGCCCGCGGCCGCGTTCGCCTCGGCCTGCGCCACGTTGCGCGCGCCGGGGATGACGGTCGAGACGCCCGGCAGCTGCGCCACCCAGGCGAGCGCCGCCGTGGCGGGGGCGAGACCGGCGTCCGCCGCGAGGGCGGCGAACTCGCGCGCCGCCTCCACGCCCTCGTCGTAGTCGACGCCCGAGAAGGTCTCGCCCTGGTCGAAGGCCTCGCCGTGCCGGTTGAAGCTGCGGTGGTCGTCGGATGCGAAGGCCGTCTCGTGCGTGTAGCGCCCGGTCAGCAGACCGCTCGCGAGCGGCACGCGCGCGATGATGCCCACGCCCGCCTCCTGCGCCGCCGGCAGCACGGCGTCGAGCGGCTTCAGCCGGAACGCGTTGAGGATGATCTGCACCGTCGCGACGCCCGGTCGCGCGATCGCGGTGAGCGCCTGGTCGACCGTTTCGACGCTCACCCCGTAGTTCGCCATGACGCCCTCCTCGACGAGGGTGTCGAGCGCGTCGAACACCTCGTCGCTCGCGTACACGGGCGTCGGCGGGCAATGCAGCTGCACGAGGTCGAGCGTGTCGACGCCGAGGTTGCGGCGGCTGCGCTCGGTCCACGCGCGGAAGTTCGTCATGACGAAGTTCTCAGGCAGCTGGTCGACCCGGCGACCCATCTTCGTGGCCACGGTGACGCCCGCATCCGGATTGTCGCGCAGCCAGCCGCCGATGATCGACTCGCTGCGCCCGTCGCCGTACACGTCGGCGGTGTCGAAGAAGGTGACCCCGGATGCGTGACTCGCGTCGAGCACGGCGCGTGCGTCGGCCTCCTCCACCTGGCCCCAGTCGGCGCCGAGCTGCCAGGTGCCGAGTCCGATTCCCGAGACGTTGCGGCCCGTGCGGCCGAGGGTGCGATGCTGCATGCCTCGAGCCTAGCCAGCGTCGCTCCGGCACTGTCAGCTGGTTGAGGAGCGCCGCAGGCGCGTCTCGAAACCAGCGTCGTTGCGGTGCTGGTTTCGAGACGCCGCTTCGCGGCTCCTCAACCAGCGGCGCGGTGGTGCTACACGTCTTCGACCGCGCGCGCGACCGCCCGCGCGAGCCGCTTGCCGATGAGGTGCGTCGCCCCGCGCACACGCGTCACCGTGACGCCGCGCAGCCGCGACGCGATCCGCATGCCGCCGGGCGAGCTGAACTCGTCGAGGTCGCCATAGACGATCTCGACCGGCGCCCGCACCGCCGCGAGGTCGCTGATGGTGGTCTGCGACTCGATCGTGTGCTCGAGCGACTTCACGAACGGTTCCCAGGTGCGTTCGTTGATGTCCATGGCGCGCGGGATCGCGAGCATGTCGCCGATGATGCCGCCGTTCCGGATGGTGAAGTCGCGGTTCTCGCGCAGCCAGCGGTACGCGCGCAGGTAGAACTGCTGCACCACCCGATCCCGTTCGTCCGAGAGCGAATTGGGTGCCGTGTAGATCGGCGGGCTCACGAGCACGAGCCCGTGCACCCGACGCGGATGCCGCGCGGCGTAGCGCGGCGCGATGAGCCCGCCCATCGAGTGGCCCACGAGCACGAACGGCTCGCGCAGTTTGAGGCTGCGGATGGTGCGCGCGAGCGCGTCGACGTGCTCGGGCAGCGTGTACTCGGCGCCGGCGGGCATGGGCGAGCCGCCGAACCCGAGCAGGTCGATCGCGATGCAGCGGTGCTCCGCCTCGAGCAGGGGGATGACGTTGGTCCACGTGATCGAGCTCGAGGCGATGCCGTGGATGAAGACGACGACGGGCCCGGAGCCGACGTCCTGCGCGACATGCAGCAGCGGTGCGCGCCGGAACGGATTCCACCCCATGCCCCGAGGCTAGCGGGGCATATGCCGTGACGGAATCGTGACCGCGGGACGACCGAATCGTGATGAAAGTTGGGTGGTGCTCGCATCGGGCCGGTTCTAGCGTGACGACCATGAGGCACATTCCCCGAACCACAGCAGCCCTCGCCGCGGTGCTCGCGGCCGGGATCGCCCTCGCCGGATGCTCGGCCGGCTCCGCGGGCTATGGCGGCGCGGCCGACGAGGGCGCCGCCGCCGATTACGCTCCGCAGTCCGTCGACGACGGCTCGGCCGCGCGCGACGGCGAACAGGACGCCGCGGCCGCCGACCGCGCGCTCGTCATCACCGGAACCGTCACGATCACCGCGGAGGATCCGATCGCGGCGTCGGAGCAGGCGACCGCGATCACCCTCGACGCGGGCGGTCGTGTCGACGCGCGCACCGAGTACGCACCGCGCGACGGCGACGCGGGCAGCGCGACCCTCGTCATCCGCGTTCCCGCCGACGAGGTCGAACAGGTGCGGGATCGCCTGCGCGAGCTCGGCACCGTCGAGCAGACCGACTTCAGCTCGGTCGACGTCGGCACGAAGCAGCGCGATCTCGACACGCGCATCACGACGCTGCGGGCCTCGATCGCGCGCTACACGGCGTGGCTCGCCGACGCCGACACGACGAGCGACCTCATCCAGCTCGAGCAGGCGATCGCCGAGCGACAGAACGAGCTCGAATCGCTCGAGGCGCAGCAGCGCGCGCTCGCCGACCAGGTGGCGATGTCGACCATCACGCTCGAGCTGCGCTCGACGGCGCTCGCGCCGCCGCCCGAGGGCCCGGCGAACTTCTGGGAGGGGCTCGTCGTGGGGTGGAACGCCTTCGTGGGCTTCTGGGGCGCCGTCGCGGTCGCGGTCGGGGTGGGGCTGCCGTGGCTCGTCATCCTGGCCGTGGGCGCCGTGGTGATCGTGCTGCTCGTGCGGCGCAGCGGACGCGCCGCGGCATCCGCCCCCACGTCATCCGCGGCACCCGCGCCGGCCGCCGCGAGCGCCGCGCCGGGCGATCCGGAGTGACGGATTCCGCATCCGCTCTCGACCATGTGGACACTGTTCACATATTCTGAGCGGATGCGGACCTTCACGCAGGTGCTCGTCAACACGGGTGTCGCCAACGTCACGACGAGCTACCTCTGGTTCGCGCTGACCTTCTGGGTCTACCTCGAGACCCGGTCGGTGCTCGCGACGGGCATCATCGGCGGCGCGTACATGCTGCTCGTCGCCCTGTTCTCGATGACCTTCGGCACGATCGTCGACCGGCACCGCAAGCAGCGCGTCATGGTGTTCGCGGCCGTCGTGACGCTCATCGCCTTCGGCATCGCGGGCGGGCTCTACCTGCTCTACCCCGAGCAGCAGCTCGTCGACATCGGCGGGCCTGCGTTCTGGTTCTTCACCACGATCATCCTCATCGGCGCGGTCGTCGAGAACATGCGCAACATCGCGCTGTCGACGACCGTCACCCTGCTCGTGCCCGAAGAGCGCCGCGCGAACGCCAACGGACTCGTCGGCACGGTGCAGGGTCTCGCCTTCACGGTCACGAGCGTCTTCAGCGGGCTCTCGGTGGGGCTGCTCGGCATGGGGTGGACGCTCGCGATCTCGCTCGTGCTCACCGCGGCCGCCCTCGTGCACCTGCTCTTCGTGCGCATCCCCGAGGCCGAGCCCGTGCGCGACCCGAACCGCACCGGCCTGCTCGACCTGCGCGGCAGCATCGCGGCGGTGCGCGCCGCCACCGGGCTCTTCGCCCTCATCGTCTTCTCGACCTTCAACAACCTCGTCGGCGGCATCTACATGGCGCTCATGGACCCCTACGGCCTCGAGCTGTTCCCCGTCGAGTGGTGGGGCGTCGTGCTCGGGGTCACCTCGACCGGCTTCATCATCGGCGGCATCCTCGTGGCGCGCTTCGGGCTGGGGCGCAACCCGATCCGCACGATGCTGCTGCTCGTGATGCTCATGGGGCTCATCGGCGCGTTCTTCACGATCCGCGAGTGGTGGTGGCTCTACGCGGGCGGCATCTGGCTGTACATGGCGCTCGTGCCGGCGATCGAGGCGTCCGAGCAGACCGTCGTGCAGAAGGTCGTGCCGTACGAGACGCAGGGACGCGTGTTCGGATTCGCGGCCGCCTTCGAATCGGCGGCGGCGCCCGTGACGGCGTTCCTCATCGCACCCATCGCGGAGTTCGTCATCATCCCGTTCATGGACTCCCCCGCGGGCCGCGAGAGCCTCGGCTGGCTGCTCGGCGACGGCGAGGCCCGCGGCATCGCGCTCGTGTTCCTCGCGGGCGGGCTCATCATGGTGCTCGCGGCCGGCGGCGCGTTCCTCACCCGCTCGTACCGCAGGATCTCGGCGCTCTACCTCGACCAGCGCGACTCGGTCGAGGCCGAGCTGCCCGAGCTGTCGGAGCTGCCGCCGAACAGCCGCGTGGCGCTCTCGGGCGAGCCGCCCGTCGAACACGTCAATCCCCTCCCCCGCGACTAGCCTGAAGGGGTCCGACCGCCACCGAAAGGAATGGACGCATGGCCGACACCGACACCCCCGTCCCCGCCTCGCTCATCCGCCGCCTCATCGCCGAGACCTTCGGCACCTACCTGCTCGTGTTCGGCGTCATCGGCGCCGCGCTGTTCTTCGCGACCCCCGACAACGGCGGGGCGCTGCCCGTCGCCCTCGCGGTGGGTCTCGCGGTGCTCGCGGGCGCCTACGCCGTCGGCTCGATCTCGGGCGGCCACTTCAACCCCGCCGTCACGATCGGCGCCGCCGCCGCGGGCCGCTCACGCTGGGCCGACCTGCTTCCCTACTGGGTCGCGCAGATCGTCGGCGGCGTGCTCGCCACCCTCACCTTCGGCCTGTTCGGCGTCATGAGCGGCAAGGATCTCGACTTCGGCGCCGTCTCGAACGGCTTCGACGAGCACTCCCCGCTCGGCTTCAGCATGGGCTCGGTCATCGTCGCCGAGATCATCGCCACGATGCTCTTCGTGCTCATCATCCTCGCCGTGACGGCGGCCGGCTCGACGACCGCGGGCTTCGCACCCCTCACGATCGGTCTCGCGCTGACGCTCGTGCACCTCGTGATGATCCCGATCAGCAACTCCTCGGTGAACCCGGCCCGCTCGATCGCCACCGCCGTGCTCGGCGGCCCCGACGCGCTCGCGCAGCTGTGGGTGTTCCTCGTGGCCCCGCTCGTCGGCGGCCTGCTCGCGGGCGTCATCTACCGCCCGCTGTTCGGCGGCCCGAAGGGCTGACCCGCCCGCCCCATCCGTGCGCACGCCCCGAGCATTCCCACGGGATGCTCAGGGTCGCCCGAGACCCCACCCCCTGATAATCGGGGGGTGGGGTCTCGCTGGAGGGAAGCTCTGCGCTCTGCACGGGTGCGGATCCTCGCCTCGATGCTGCTCGTGGCCGCGATCGGCATGACGGCGGCGGGCGTGAGCGCCTACCTCATCCAGCGCGAGCGCGTGCTCGCGCGCATCGACGACCGTCTCGCCTCGACCGTCGAGGGGCTCCAGTGCATCGCCGACGGATGCGACGGCAGCGAGCGTCCGGCATCCGTTCTCGACTTCCTCGGGCAGGCGATGACGCGCGTGCTGCCCGACCACAACGAGTCGACGCTCGGCCTGATCGACGGCCGACCGCGGTTGCGCCCGTCGAGCGGCATCAGCTTCCGGCTCGAAGACGACCCGGAGTTCATCGCGCGGGTCGTCGACGAAGCGGATGCCGACCACGTCGTGCGCGGAACCGCGGCCACCGAGTTCGGCGCCCTGCGCTACGCCATCATCCCGGTGCGCATCCAGGACGACGCGGCCGACGGGCTCTACGTCTCGGCGTACGACCTCGACGCCGCGCTGTCCGAGATCACCGAGGCGTTCCGCACCTACTGGTTCGTCGCGGCCGGCGCCCTCGTGATCGTGGGCCTCGTGGGCTGGTTCGTCTCCGGCCGCATCCTGCACCCCCTGCGCACGTTGCGCCGCGCGGCCGCCGGCATCGGCGAAGACGACCTCACGACGCGCATCGACGCGCGCGGCACCGACGACGTGTCCGACCTCTCGCGCGCCTTCAACGCGATGCTCGACCGGCTGCAGCGTTCGTTCGACGCGCAGCGGCGGCTGCTCGACGATGTGAGCCACGAGCTGCGCACCCCCATCACGATCGTGCGGGGCCACCTCGAGCTGCTCGACCCCGACGACCCCTCCGATGTCGCCGACACGCGCGAGCTCGCGATCGACGAGCTCGACCGCATGAACGTGCTCGTCGACGACATCGCGCTGCTCGTCAAGACCAGCCGCCCCGACTTCCTCGAGCGTGCGCCCGTCGACGTCGCCGAGCTCACCGAGCAGGTGCTCACCAAGGCGAGCGCCCTCAGCGCGCGCCACGAGTGGCGCCTCGGCGAGCGGGCGCACGTCGTCGCGATGCTCGATGCGACCCGCATCACCCAGGCGTGGCTGCAGCTCGCCGAGAACGCGGCCAAGTACGCGCCCGCAGGCACCACGGTCGAGCTCGGCAGTCGGCTGGCGCCGAGCGACGGCGACGGCGAGGTGCTCGAGCTGTCGGTGCACGATGACGGCCCCGGCATTCCCCAGGAGAAGCTCGACTGGGTGTTCGACAGGTTCGCGCGCGCCGAGGTGGGGCGCGGTGTCGCGGGGTCGGGGCTCGGGCTCGCAATCGTCGCCGCGATCGCCGCGGGACACGGCGGGCGGGCCTACGCGCAGAACTCGGAGGGGGCCGGCGCGCGTGTCGTGATCGCCGTGCCGTACGACACGGAGGGGGAGCCGGATGCCGCGCATCCTGGTCGCTGAGGACGAGGCGCGCATCGCGTCGTTCGTCGAGAAGGGCTTCAAGGCCGCCGGCTACGAGGTCGCGACCGCGACCGACGGGATCGTCGCGCTCGAGCTCGCGCGTCAGGGCGCGTTCGACCTGCTGCTGCTCGATCTCGGCCTGCCGGGACTCGACGGTCTCGAGGTGTTGCGGCGGCTGCGCGAACGGGCCAACCCGATCCCGGTGATCATCCTGACGGCGCACGACTCGGCATCCGACACCATCGCGGGCTTCGAAGGAGGGGCCAACGACTACGTGTCGAAGCCGTTCCGGTTCGACGAGCTGCTCGCGCGCGTGCGGGTGCGCCTGGAAGACGCGCGGCAGCTCACGACCCCGTCGGCATCGCTCGACCGGGGTCGGGTGCGGCTCGATCTGCGCACCCGACGCATCTCATCGGAGCTCGGCACCTTCGACCTCTCGGCGCGCGAGTACGCGCTCGCCGAGGAGTTCATGCGCAACGCCGAGCAGGTGCTGAGCCGCGAGCAGCTGCTGAGCCGCGTGTGGGGGCTCGACTTCGACCCCGGCTCGAACGTCGTCGACGTCTACGTGCGCTACCTGCGGCGCAAGATCGGTGCCGCGCACCTCGAGACGGTGCGCGGCATGGGATACCGGTTCATCGGCGACCCCGACTGATCAGTGCTGGCCCAGATCAATGGCGCCCGCCGTGGCCGCCGTCGTGATGGCCGCCGCCACGGTGTCCGTCGCGGTGACCGCCGTCCCGGTGCCCACCGTCGCCACCGCGCTGGCCGCCGCCGTCGCGGTTCCAGCCGCCGTCGTCGCCGCGTCGACCATCGTCGTCACCGCGTCGACCGTCGCCGTCTCCGCGATCGCGGTCGTCGTTCCAGCCGCGGTCGTCGTTCCAGCCGCGGTCGTCGTTCCACCCGCGACCGTCGTGTCCGTCTCGCGCCGGGTGCTGCGGGGGCGCTGCGGGCTGCTGCGGCGGGATGGCGACAGGCGGGGCCGGGTTCACCGGAACCGCACGATCCGTGCCGGAATCCGATCCGGATCCCGCGCCGGCGTCGCCGCTCGCGGTGTCCTCGGGTGGCGGCGCCTGCTCCGGGGCCGCCGCGTCGTCGTCTGTCGACCCCGACCTCGTCGAGGTGGGAAGCTCACCCTGGCCCGGCTCGACTGACGCGACCGCGCCGAGGTCGAGGGGCGTGCCGCTCTGCTCGGCGACATCCTGGGCGAGGGTGTAACCCACGCCCCCGACCAGAGCGGTCGCGCCGAGGGCGCCCGCCGCAGTCGCTGCGAAGATTCCTGTGCGCTTCATGCGAAGCCTCCTCTCGTCTTCGCCTCCAGCCTCACTCGCCAGGATGAGAGTCGACGGGGTGCTTCATGAGAGGTCTGTCATCTCGGGCGGCCGCGGCGGTACGCGCGACCTACACCGAGACGATGCGCCGCGTGCCCGACTCGAACTCGTCGAGGTCACCCGTCTCGCCCGCGCGCACGGCGCGACGACCGACCACCCACTGGTAGACGAGGAAGGCCGCGAGCGCGAGCGTGCCGATGCCGATCTTGATCGGCCACGGCCAGTCCTGCCGGGTCACGAAACCCTCGATGATGCCCGACACCAAGAGCGCCACGACCATACCGATCACGATCGTGAAGAACGCCCGCCCATCCTGGGCGAGCGCCTGCGCACGAGTGCGCGCGCCGGGCGCGATCCACGACCAGAAGATCATGAGTCCCGCGGCCGCGGCGAGGAAGATCGCGTACAGCTCGAGCTGGCCGTGCGGCGCGATGTAGAGGAAGAACTGGTCGAGCCGATCGAAGTGGTTCATGATCGACGCCGAGATGCCCAGGCTCTGCGCGTTCTGGAACACGACGTACGGCACCCAGAGACCCAGGATGCCGAACATGACGCACTGCGCAGCGATCCACGCGTTGTTCGTCCACACCTGCGCGGCGAAACCCGCCTCCGAGTAGGCGGAGTAGTAGCCGACGAAGTCCTCCTCGGCGTAGCGCCGCAGATCCGAGGGCACGCCCAGCGCGGCGAAGGCACGCGCATCCGTCGACAACCACACGAAGTACGCCGCGCCGATCGCCACCGTCGCGAACGCCACGACGAGGGTCACCCAGCGGATGCGGTAGAGCGCGGCCGGCAGCTGCACCGCGGCGAACACGGTGAGCGCGCGCAGCGGGTTGCGACGCACCCCCGTGAAGAGCAGGCGCGCACGCCACAGCGCGAGGGAGAGGTGCTCACCCTGGGCCGAACCGCCGACCGTCGTGCGGATCGTCGCGAGCTGGGATGCGCCCGTCTGGTAGCGCTCGATGAGCTCGTCGGCCTCGGGGCCGGTGGGGCGGCGGTTGCGCGCCAGCTGGGCGAGCCGCTGCCACTCCGCACCGTGGGCGGCGGCGTAGGCGTCGAGGTCCATCTGCTTGAATGATACGCATGGCGGCGGATCCCGACGCGGACTGGGTCGACACCCTCGCCGACGACGACGCGCTGCTCACCGGCGAGGCCGTCGCCCTCGACCTGCGGCCCGCGAGTTTCGCGCTGCGTGCGGCCGGCGCCGTCATCGATGTCGCGATCTCGTTCTTCGCGTTCGGGGTGCTCATCATGGCCTTCTTCATCCCGGCCGGGCAGCTGCAGCTCGAGGCCGCCTGGGCCACCGTCTTCATGATCACGAGCCTCGTGCTCGCCTTCGTCGTGCTGCCGTGCCTCGTCGAGACGCTTACGCGCGGCAAGTCGCTCGGCCGACTCGCGGTGGGCGCGCGCATCGTGCGCGACGACGGCGGCGCCGCGGGCTTCCGGCACGCCGCCATCCGCGCGCTCGTGGGGGTGCTGGAGTTCCTGCTGACGCTCGGCGGCCTCGCGGCGCTCGTCGGCATCCTCTCGCCGCGCTCGAAGCGCCTCGGCGACCACCTCGCGGGCACTTACGCGCAGTACGAGCGGGCGCCGCGCGTGGCGACGCCCATCTTCGGCATGCCGCTCGAACTGCTCGGATGGGCGCAGGTCGCGGATGTCGCCCGGATGCCGGACCCGCTCGCGCGCCGCGTGGCGGCGTTCCTCGCATCCGCTCGCGACTTCGACCCGGCCCGTCGCGGCTACCTCGCGCAGCAGCTCGCGCACGAGGCGTCGCGCTACGTGTCGCCGCTGCCGGCGGTCGAGCCGGAGCTGTTCCTCGCGGGCGTCACCGTCGCCCGCCGCGACCGCGAGGCGCGGGCGCTGCAGCTCGAGGCGGAGCGCCTCGCGCGCCTCGCCCCGGTGCTGCGCGGCTGATCTCGACGCGCCTGACGACGCTGGTTTCGAGACGCGCCTGCGGCGCTCCTCAACCAGCTCACCAGTCGAGCCGGCCCCACAGCCCGCTCCTCCACCCAGCTCACCAGTCGAGCTGGCCCCGCAGCCCGCGAAGTACCCAGCTCGACTGGCGAGCTGGTTGAGGAGCCCGCGAAGCGGGCGTCTCGAAACCAGCGTCGCGCCCACGAAGTAACCAGCTCGACTGACGAGCTGGTTGAGGAGCCCGCGAAGCGGGCGTCTCGAAACCAGCGTCGTGTCCGCGCGTCCGCCCTCAGACCTCCGGCACCCCCGCGAGCGACGCCGCGAGCGCGTCCTCCGAGAGCGCGTCGTCGGTGAGTCGCCCCGCCAGGTACGCCTCGTAGGCGCCCAACTCGAGCAGGCCGTGGCCGGAGAGGCCGACGACGATGACGCGCTCCTCGCCCGTCTCCGCCGCCTCAAGCGCCTCACGGCGGGCCTGCGCGAGCGCGTGCGCCGACTCGGGAGCGGGCACGATGCCCTGCGTGCGCGCGAACTCGAGGCCCACCTCGAAGCACTCGAGCTGCTCGAGCGCGACCGCGTCGATGAGCCCCTCGTGCACGGCGTGCGAGACGAGCGGCGCCATGCCGTGGTAGCGCAGGCCGCCCGCGTGGATGGGGCTCGGCACGAAGTCGTGCCCGAGCGTGTACATCTTCATGAGCGGCGTCATGCCTGCCGTGTCGCCGAAGTCGTAGCGGTACTCGCCGCGCGTGATCGTGGGGCACGAGGCCGGCTCGACCGCGACGATCCGGGTGCCCGCATCGTTCACGAGGTTCTCGCGCAGGAACGGGAAGCTGAGCCCGGCGAAGTTCGAGCCGCCGCCCGCGCAGCCGATCACGACATCCGGGGCCTTCTCCCCGGCCTTCGCGAGCTGCTTGAGCGCCTCCTCGCCGATGACCGTCTGGTGCAGCAGCACGTGGTTGAGCACCGAGCCGAGCGCGTACTTGGTGTCGTCGGCCTGCGCCGCCACCTCGACGGCCTCCGAGATGGCGATGCCGAGCGAGCCCGGGTGGTCGGCGGGGAACGCCTTGCCCGACTCGGTGAGCTGCGACGGCGAGCGGTGCACCTTCCCGCCGAACACCTCGATGAGCGTGCGGCGCTGCGGCTTCGAATCGAACGAGGCGCCCACCTGCCACACCTCGCACTCGACGCCGAACAGCGAACTCGCGTAGGCGAGCGCCGTGCCCCACTGGCCCGCACCCGTCTCGGTTGTGAGGCGCCGGATGCCGTGCAGCGAGTTGTAGTACACCTGCGGCACCGCGGTGTTCACCTTGTGGGAGCCCGCCGGCGAGACGCCCTCGTACTTGACGTAGATGCGGGCGGTCGTGCCGAGCTTCTTCTCCCAGGCGCGCGCCCGGATGAGCGGCGAGGAGCGGTACTGGCGGTACACCTCGAGCACGGGCTCGGGGATGTCGACGTAGCGCTCGGTGGTGACCTCCTGCATGATCAGCTCGATCGGGAACAGGGGCGCCAGGTCGTCAGGGCCGACGGGCTCGTGGGTTCCGGGGTGCAGGGGCGGCGGGGGCGGCGTCGGCAGGTCGGCCACGATGTTGTACCACTGCGTCACCTGCTCGTGCGGCTCGAGGGTATAGGTCACCTGGTCGTTCGCCACTGCGGCTCCTTCGTCGTCGGGCTGTTCAGCCGAGCGTAGGGGGCGCGGGGGGATGCGGGCAAAACGAGGGGTGGGTGGGGTGGTTGAGGAGCGCCGCAGGCGCGTCTCGAAACCACCGCCTCAACTGTCAGGTGGTTGAGGAGCCCGCACAGCGGGCGTCTCGAAACCACCGCCCCCCGTCAGTACCGGTAGTGCTCGACCTTGTACGGCCCCTCGACCGGAACCCCGATGTAGGCGGCCTGCTCGGGCGTCAGCTCGGTGAGCTCGACGCCGAGCGAGGCGAGGTGCAGGCGCGCGACCTTCTCGTCGAGCACCTTCGGCAGCACGTACACGCGCGTCTCGTAGGCGTCGCGGTTGACCCACAGCTCGAGCTGCGCGAGCACCTGGTTGCTGAACGAGTTGCTCATGACGAAGCTCGGGTGCCCGGTGGCGTTGCCGAGGTTCATGAGGCGTCCCTCGCTCAGCACGAGCACGCTGCGGCCGTTCGGCAGCCGCCACTCGTGCACCTGCGGCTTGATCTCGACACGCTCGGCGCCCGGCAGCGACTCGAGGCCGGCCATGTCGATCTCGTTGTCGAAGTGGCCGACGTTGGCGACGACCGCGAGGTGCTTCATGCCCAGGATGTGGTCGAGCGTCACGACGTCCTTGTTGCCGGTCGTGGTGATCACGAAGTCGACATCGCCGATGACGCTGTCGAGCTTCGCCACCTGGAAGCCGTCCATCGCGGCCTGCAGCGCGTTGATGGGGTCGATCTCCGACACCACCACCCGGGCGCCCTGCCCGCGCAACGCCTCCGCGGCGCCCTTGCCGACATCCCCGTAACCGCACACGAACGCGACCTTGCCTCCCATGAGGATGTCGGTGGCGCGGTTGAGCCCGTCGGGCAGGGAGTGCCGGATGCCGTACTTGTTGTCGAACTTCGACTTGGTGACCGAGTCGTTGACGTTGATGGCGGGGAAGAGCAGCTTGCCGTCGCGGTGCAGCTCGTAGAGCCGGTGCACGCCGGTCGTGGTCTCTTCGGTGACCCCCTGAATGTCGGCCGCGATGCGCGTCCAGTGCTGCGGGTCCTGGGCGAGCGAGGCGCGCAGGGTGTCGAGCACGACGCTCCACTCGTGGCTCGCGCCCGCGGGGATCTCGGGCACGGCGCCCGCGAGCTCGTATTCGCGGCCGGTGTGCACGAGCAGGGTCGCGTCTCCCCCGTCGTCGAGGATGAGGTTGGGGCCCGTCCAGTCGGCTCCCGCGACGGCCGCCTCGGCGCTCCAGTCGAAGATGCGGCTCGTGGCCCACCAGTACTCCTCGAGCGTCTCGCCCTTCCAGGCGAACACGGGCACGCCCGCGGGGCTCTCGACGCTGCCGGTGGGACCGACGACGACGGCCGCGGCCGCCTCATCCTGTGTCGAGAAGATGTTGCAGCTCGCCCAGCGCACCTGCGCGCCGAGCGCCACGAGCGTCTCGATGAGCACCGCCGTCTGCACCGTCATGTGCAGCGAGCCGGCGATGCGGGCGCCGGCGAGGGGCTGCGTGGGGCCGTACTCCTCGCGCAACGCCATGAGGCCCGGCATCTCGTTCTCGGCGAGGCGGATCTGGTGGCGTCCCGCTTCGGCGAGGGCGAGGTCGGCGACCTTGAACGGGAGGGCGGCCTGGGGGGTCGAGATGCTCATCCCCCCATTGTCGCAGGGTCGCCTGAGTGTGACGGGGGGTGCGTGGGGGTGGGTGGTTTCGAGACGCGCCTGCGGCGCTCCTCAACCACCCGACAGTTGAGGGGGGTGGTTTCGAGACGCCGCTGCGCGGCTCCTCAACCACCCGACAGTTGTGTGGGGGGGTGGTTTCGAGACGCCGCTGCGCGGCTCCTCAACCACCCGACAGTCGAGCTGGTTGAGGAGCCCGCGAAGCGGGCGTCTCGAAACCAGCGTCGCCTAGGCGCGGATGAGGGCGAGCACCTCGTCGCGGATCGCGGCCATCTGCGGCTCGGTGGCGGCCTCCACGTTGAGCCGCAGCAGCGGCTCGGTGTTCGACGGCCGCACGTTGAACCACCAGAAGCCGTCGTCGGGCGCGCCCGTCACGGTGAGGCCGTCGAGCTCGTCGAACTCGCCGCGGCCGGTGAAGGCGTCGACGATGCGGGTGTAGGCGGCGGGCACGTCGGCGACGGTCGAGTTGATCTCGCCCGACAGCGCGTACGGGTCGTACGCCGCCGCGAACGCCGAGAGCGGCGCATCCTGGGATCCGAACTCCGCGAGCAGGTGCATCGCCGCGAGCATGCCGTTGTCGGCACCCCAGAAGTCGCGGAAGTAGTAGTGCGCCGAGTGCTCGCCGCCGAAGACCGCGCCGGTCTCGCGCATGCGGTCCTTGATGAGCGAGTGCCCGACGTTGGTGCGCACCGGGATGGCGCCGGATGCCTCGATCGCCTCGGCGACGTACCGCGAGGTGATGAGGTTGTGGATGACGTACACGTCCCCCGTCTCGCCCGCGGCCCGCACGCGCGCCACCTCGCGCTGGGCGACGATCGCGGCGACGGCGGAGGGCGTGACCGGCGCGCCCGTCTCGTCGACGACGAAGCAGCGGTCGGCGTCACCGTCGAAGGCCAGGCCGAGGTCGGCGCCGTGCGCGACGACGGCGGCCTGCAGGTCGCGCAGGTTCTCGGGCTCGAGGGGGTTGGCCTCGTGGTTGGGGAAGGTGCCGTCGAGCTCGAAGTAGAGCGGCACGATCTCGAGCGGCAGCGCAGGCAGGCCCGCCGCGGTGCCCAGCACGGCGGGCACCGTGAGCCCGCCCATGCCGTTGCCGGCATCCACGACGACCTTGAGCGGCCGGATGCCGGAGAGGTCGACGAGGCCTCGCAGGTGTGCGGCGTAGTCGGCCAGCACATCCCGCGTCATCACGGTGCCGGGGGCGTCGACGGCCGGCACCGCCCCCGCCGCGAGGTACGCCTGCGCCCGATCGCGGATCGCGGCGAGCCCCGTCGCGAGCGAGATGCCCTGGGCCCCCGCACGGCTGAACTTGATGCCGTTGTAGCGGGCCGGGTTGTGGCTCGCCGTGAACATCGCGGCGGGGGCGTCGAGCCAGCCGGATGCGAAGTAGGTCTCGTCGGTCGAGCACAGTCCGATGTTCACCACGTCGGCACCGCGTACCGAGGCACCGCGCTCGAAGGCGGCCGCGAACTCGGGGCTCGAGTCGCGCATGTCGTGGCCGACGACGACGGTCTGCCCGGCGGCGCCGAGCTCGTCGACGAAGCCCGCCGCGAGCGCCTCGACGGCCTCGGCGGTGAGTTCGGTGCCGACGAGACCTCGCACGTCGTAGGTCTTGACGAAGGCGGAGAGATCAGCAGCGGTCACGGTCTATGACTGTAGTTCACCGCTCGCATGCACCTCGTCGCTCGCGCCGTAGTCGTCGACCGGTCCGCCGCCCGGCATGACGTGCCGCACGATCTGCCAGCCCTGCGGGGCGGAGAGGCGCTCCGCGTGACGCTCGCACAGGTCGTAACTGTGCGGCTCGCGTCGGATCGCGAGGGGCCCGAGCACGGCCATCGCGTCGGCGTAGTCGTACGTCAGCGTGGCCACGGCGTCTCTGCCGCAGGCCACCTTGCTGCACGGTCGCGCGCTCATCGCCCCCGAGCCTACGCCCGGCCCGCGGCCTAGACTGGCGACATGCCCCGATCCGCGCGCCGCGCCTCGACGAGGCTGGGCTATCGCGATCGTCACGGCCGCGGCATGCGCTCGGCGGTGACGGGGCCGCACCTGCCCATGCTGCGCACCCGCATCGACTTCTTCGACGCGTGCGTCGCATCCGCTCTCGAGTACCTGCGGGCGCTGTGGCCCGACGACCTCGCGGGGGTGCGCATCGACGTGGCCGCGTTCCCGCCCGGCGAGCCGGGCCGTGACGGCGTCGACCGCTGGCGCACCGACCCGCGCACCCGCCGCGTCGTGCTGTACCGCGTGCCGATCCAGCGGCTCGCGATCCTGCACCGCGACGACGACTGGCACCGTCGCTCGTACATCGAGAGCTGCGTGTTCCGCGCGGTCGCCGAACTGCTCGGCAAGGACCCGTGGGACATCGCGCCGGAGCGCTACCGGCACTTCTGACGCCGCGCCCCGTGGATCGCGTCAGGGCCGGATGACGATGGCGCTGTCGGCGGCGCGCGGCGGCACGATCGGGTAGCCGCCGACCTCGCCGAGCCCGGCGAAGCTCACGGCGACCGCGACCCCGCGCGCCCCGGTGAGCACATAGCCGGTGTCGCGCTCGAGCTCGACGGCCACCGAACCGGCGCCCGGAACGTCGAGGGTGATCGCCTCGCCACCGTCGATCGGCGTCACCGTCACGCGGTGGGCCGCGCCGTCGGTCGCCGCGGCGACGAGCACGGGAGCCTCGGCGTCGGCCACGGCGATCGTCATGTCGCCTGACAGACCGGATGCGGTGGCGAACCACGCGAGGTCGGCCTCCCCCGGCTGGATGTCACCGTCGGCATCCGTGGTCGGGGCGGTCGTGGTCGAGGTGCGCACGGATGCCACGATCGGCACGTCGGAACGCAGCGCGACCGTGTAGCTGCCGTCGGCGAACGGCTCGGCGCCCAGCTCGAGCGCGGCCGCGAGCGCGGTGTCGATCACCTGCCCCGGCAGCACGTGCAGGTGGAACGACGTCGCGGTGCCCCCCTCGGTCGTCGGAGTGACCTCGACCTCGACCTCGGCCTCGTCGTCTCCCGGGTTGCCGATGCGCACGATCGCTTCGAGATCCTCGTAGCCTTCGAGCCCGAGCGAGCTGCCGACGCCCTCGGCGTCCGCGATCCGCACGGCGGGGATCACGAGCTCGCGTGCGGGTGGCGCGCCCGCCGCGACGAGGTCGACGCCGCCGGGGTCGAGCACGCGCGTCACCGAGGTCTGCAGCGCGGCGACGACCTGGCCGCCGCGCGCCTCGACGTGCACCATGAGCGAGCTCAGATCGGGTGCGAACCCCGAGAGCGCGAGCACGCGCTGCCCGCTCGCCGGCACGGCGATGCCCGTCATGCCGGGTGCGCTGATCGGCCCCGAGCCGCCCCACATGCTCACCTCGACCTCGGCTTCGACCGGGGTGGGGTTGGCCAGCAGCAGCAGGGTCGTGCGTCCGAGTGTGGTCGCGCCGCCGACGAGCCAGGCCGAGCTCGTGGGTTCCGCGCATCCGCTGACCGCGAGACCCCGGATGCCGTTGTCGCCGTCGAGCTGCTGCGCCTGGGCCGCGGCGAGAGCGGCTGCGTCGGATGCCGCCACACGCAGCAGGGTCGGCGCGCGGTCGCTGCCGCCGCTGTCGGCGTCGCTCGTCGCGAGCGGCTCACGGGCGACGGCCCCCTCGGACGCGACGGTGAGCTCGGGCCGGCCCACGGTGAAGGGCTGCCCCGCGTTGGCGCCGGTCTCGTCGCCCAGGCGCAGCGCGGCTCCGGGGCAGAGCGCGAGCAGGTCGGCGGGTTCGGGCTCGACGGTCGTCGCGAGCGGGGTGATGCCGAGCGTCGGCAGCGGCACGAGTCCGACGGCTGCGATTACGGCGGCCGCCGCGGCGAGCCCTGCGAGGCCGCGCACGACGCGCAGCGAGATGACCGTGACGGTGTACCCGATGCCGGGCTCCTGCTCGCCGGGCGGCGCCGGTTCCGGGCGGGGCGTCGCATCCGGCACCGGCGTCGCATCCGGCTCGGGCGTCGCATCCGGTACCGGAGCCTGCTCGGGGCGCTCGTCGTCAACCATCGCTGTCCTCGTCGAAGGTCGTGGCCGCCGGCTCGTCGAGCGACGACTGCGTCTGCACGACGCGGCGGCGCCTGCGGGTGGGGATCGCGAGCAGCAGCGCGATGAGCACGACGGCGGCCTGCGCCGCGAGCACACCGTAGCCGTACGCGCCGCGCTCGGGCGGCACCGCATCCGTGCGCTCGAGGTCGCCGAAGACCCACAGCGAGCCGTAGCCGCTCTCGCTCGCGGCGGCGAACTGCGGCGCCGCATCGAGCGAGGCGACCGCGCGCTCGCGCACCGCCACGGCATCCGGCGCGTCGCGATCGGCCGGGGTCACGAGCACGAAACCGATCTGGAAGCGCTGCAGCTCGGCGACCGGGTCGTAGCCGCCGCGCGAGGCGAGATTGCCGGCGAGTTCGGCGAGGGCGAGCTCGTCGTCGCCGAGCTCGGTGCGGCCGGCGTGCAGCACCGACTGGTCGTCGAGCGTCGCCCCTTCACCTCGCTGCAACACGGCCGCGAGCGAACCGTCGGCCTCGGGGGTGAGCACGAGGGTTCCGAGCCCGGGATCGCGCACGCCCGCGACGTCGGCGAGAGCGGGGAGCACCCGCCCGTCACCCGGATGCACGGGGACGGCACCCATCACGAGGCCGCCCAGCAGGGGCGCGACGGCGAGGATCGCGGCGACCACGGCCGCGGAACCGACCCCGACCGCGGCCCGGCGGATCGCCTCGAGGCCGACCACCGCGGCGCCGACGAGCCCCAGCCAGTAGAGGCTCAGGGGTGCGCCCGGCCACGGACCGGTCACCGCCGCCCCCAGGCTCGTCGCGTGCACGTGCATCGCGAGCCACGCGGTCGCGAGCCCGCCCGCGGCCGCCGCGAGAGCCGGGATCGAGCGTCGCGCGCCCGGGAAGAACAGGGCCAGCAGCGCGATCGCCGCGAGCGGCGCGAGCAGCACGGCCGCGAGCGGCCCGCCCCAGCCCGCCGGCACACCGAACGCGGCGAGGATGCCGTCCCAGCCGGCGACGCCGGCATCCGGCCGCCCCACGAGCAGACCCCAGCCGCTCGTCGGCGTGTACGGCTGCACGACGCCCGGATCGGCCAGCAGCGCGAGCGGGCTGCCGTTGCCGAGCGCTCCGAGCACGAGCGGCGCGAAGAAGACGATCGCCGGGATCGGCACCCCGATGATGCGCGCGAAGCCGCGCGGCCGGGCGAGCGCCCACGCGATCACGGCCAGCAGCAGCACGGGAGCCAGCACGGGCGACGCGGCCGTCACCGCGAGGAACAGCAGCGACGCCGCCGCCGAGGCGCTCCACGACCGCGAGCCCTCGATGAGCGCGAGCGCGAACCACGGAAGCAGCACGTGCACGATCACCGCGCCGATGCGCCCCTCGCCGAGCGCCGCCAGGAACGGCGGGGCGGCGATCCACAGGATGGCGGCCGCGACGGGCGGCCACGCGCGTTCGCTCAGGCGGGTCGCCGCCCACCACGCGCCGAGCGCGGCGATCGGCATCGCCGTGATCCACAGCAGCACGATCGCGTACGAGGGGTTCCACCACGTCGTCGATCCGAGCACCGCCCAGAGCGCTGCGGCTGGGTCGGCCGCCCCCGAGAACCCGACGCCGATCTCGCGCCAGCCCCAACCGAGACGCGACCAGAGTTCGGATGCCGCTGTCGCGAGCGGCGCGAGGCCGCCACCCTCGAGGGTGGTCGCCCCGAGCAGCCGCCACGACACGATGAGCCCGGCCACGATCGCCGCGGTGACGACCCAGATACCGCCCCCGAGGAACGAGGCGCGCACGAGGTCCGGTTCGCGCCCCGCACGCTCGTCGGCCTGATCGCGTTCGTGGGCGCGGTGCTCGCGCAGTTCGGCGCCGCGCATGCGCAGCGGGTCGACGGCGCGCCAACCGGCCGTGCGCGCGCGGCGCAGGCGCGAGCGCGCGCCGGGCACGGTGCCGTCGAAGGCGGCACGGAACGCGGCCGAGAGCTCGCCCGGCACGGCGCCCGGGCGTTTGGCGAGCAGCTGCACGATCGAGCGCAGCACGGCGAGCGGAAGCAGGCTCAGCCAGTGCAGGGGCACGGCGAGGGCGGGCGCGTACACGAAGCGGCGGTGCAGCTGCGCGGTGCGGGCGATGCGACGTCGCACGCGAGCGGATGCAGCACGCTTGCGGGCGATGTCCTCCGGCCGGCGCGCGCGTTCGACGCGGGCAGCGGGCACGCGCACCACGCGATGACCCGCGAGCCGCACCCGCACGCCCAGGTCGAGGCCGGCATCCGTCGACGGCAGCCCCGCATCGAGCCCGTCGACCGCGTGCCACACGCCGCGCCGCACGATCGCGCCGTCGACCGCGACCGCGAGCACATCCGTGTCGGCGTCGTACTGGGCCTGATCGAGCTCGTCGTCGACGAGCACGACGCTCGCGCCGAGGCCCGACATGGTGACCCCGAAGGAGCGCAGGCGGGCGTGATCGTCGGGGTCGACGAGCTTCGGGCCCGCGACCGCGACCGAGGGCGCGACCTCGACGGCGGCGAGCAACGCCGCGAGCGCATCCGGTTCGGGGGCCGAGTCGGCGCGCAGCAACCACAGCCACTCCTCGCCCTGCTCGGCGGGCGGCGCGGCGCGCAGGGCGCGGGCGATGCCCACGCCGAAGGTGCCGCCCGTCGCGGTGACCACCTGCGTCACGCCGGCGCGCTCGAGCAGCTCGGGCGCGAAGTTCGTCGTGGGTTCGGCGACGACGACGAGCGCGTCGGGGCGGCGCGTCTGGGCGGCGAGGGCGTCGAGGGTTCGCTCGAGCCAGCGGTCGCCGTCTTGGACGACGAGGATCGCGGTGACTCTGGGCATCGTTCCCACGGTAGGCGGGGGTCAGCGGATCGGCGGTATCGCCACGCCTGTCGGGGGCTCGCGGCGGTGATTTCGAGACGCGTCGCCCTGCGGGCGCCGCTCCTCAATCACCTGACTCTTGAGCCGGAGCGTCGCACCGCGCACTGTCGAGCTGGGTGAGGAGCGCATCGCGCAACCGCCCCACTGTCGAGCTGGGTGAGGAGCGCATCGCGCAGCCGCCCCACTGTCGAGCTGGTTGAGGAGCGCATCGCGCAGCGATACGCGTCTCGAAACCAGCGCCGCCACACTCACCCAGCGCCGCAGCGCCGGCCCCGGAGCAGCCCCGTCGAGCCGGCCCCGGAACTCCACTGTCGAGCTGGTTGAGGAGCGTATCGCGCAGCGATACGCGTCTCGAAACCAGCGCCGCCACACTCACCCAGCGCCGCACCGCGAGCGCCGCAGCGCCCCCTACGCGGTGCGCCCGCGGCGAAGCTTGCGGCGCTCGCGCTCGCTCAGCCCGCCCCAGATGCCGAAACGCTCGTCGTTCTCGAGCGCGTACTCGAGGCACTCCGCGCGCACCGAGCATCCGGTGCAGATGCGCTTGGCGTCGCGCGTCGAGCCGCCCTTCTCAGGGAAGAACGCCTCGGGGTCGGTCTGCGCGCACAACGCATCCGACTGCCACGCGAGCGGGTTGTCGTCGTCATCGACGGTGGTGGCGGGGCGCAGGCCCGGCATACCGAGTCGGACGGGGTCGACGAACCAGTCCTCGGGGACCGAGGGACGATATTCGTTCCTCATGTTTGCGCCCTCCCCTCGCGACACCGGCCGTCACGTTCCTGCTAATTACACTCGTGTCATTCCCCGGCGTCAAGTCGCGGAATGGTACTCGTGCCGCATCCGGGCGTGTCGCGGCGCGCCGCTGAGTTATCCGACCGACAGGACTCGAGGCTCAGGACTCGAGGCTCGCCGTGCGCGCCGCCCACGCGCTCGCGACCATCTCGTCGAGCGTGTGCCGCATCCGCCAGTCGAGGTCGCGCGCCGCGAGCTCACCCGATGCCACGATGCGGGCCGGGTCGCCCGCGCGCCGCGGGCCGATCTCGGGAGTGAAGTCGACCCCGGTGACGCGCGCCATGGCATCCATGATCTGCTTCACGGATGCGCCGTCGCCGCTTCCGAGGTTGTAGGCGGTCTCGAGGGCACGGCCGGCGCGCATCGCCTGGGCCGCTGCGACGTGCGCGAGCGCGAGGTCGGCGACGTGCAGGTAGTCGCGCACGTTGGTGCCGTCGGGCGTCGGGTAGTCGTCGCCGTTGATGCGCGGCGTGCGTCCCTCGACGAGCGCGTCGAAGACGAGCGGGAAGAGGTTGTGCGGACTCGTGTCGTAGACGTCGGGGTAGCCCGAGCCGACGACGTTGAAGTAGCGCAGCGAGGTGTGCACGAGCCCCGTCGCGACGCCCTGGTCGCGCAGCAGCCACTCGCCGATGAGCTTCGACTCGCCGTAGGGCGAGGTGGGGTTCTTGGGCGTGTCCTCGGTCACGAGGTCCTGGTCGGTGTTGCCGTAGACGGCCGCCGACGACGAGAACACGATGCGGTCGACGCCCGCCTCGTGCATGGCGGCGAGCAGCACGCGCGTGCCCTCGACGTTCTGCTGGTAGGTGTGCAGCGGTTGCTCGACCGAGACGCCCGCGTACTTGAACCCGGCCACGTGGATGACGCCCTCGACGCGGTGCCGTCGCAGCGTGTCGAGGACGAGCGCCCCGTCGAGGATGCTGCCGTGCACGAAGGGCACGTCCGGCGCCACGAAGCGACGGTGGCCGCTCGAGAGGTCGTCGATCACGACGGCCCCGAGGCCCGCCTCCTGCAGTGCGCGCACCACGTGCGCGCCGATGTAGCCGGCGCCGCCGGTCACGAGCCACGTCATGCTGCCAGGCTACTGGCGCTGCACGTGGCATGATTGCGGTGATGATGTAGAAACTGCCAAAGGAGTTCGGATGCTGAAGAAGGTCGTCTGTCTCGCCCTGCCCGGCACCGCCCCGTTCGAGTTCGGGGTCGTGTGCGAGGTGTTCGGCATCGACCGCAGCGACATGGGCGGGCCGCGCTTCGACTTCGCGATCGCGACGGCCGACCCCGGTCCCGTGCCGACGAGCATGGGCTTCCCGATCGTGATCGAGAACGACCTCTCGATCGCCGCCGACGCCGACCTCATCGCCGTGCCCGCCCACCAGATCGGCGACGTCGACGAGCGCTACCTCGAGGTCGTGCGGGCGGCCGAGGCCCGCGGCGCGTGGGTGCTGAGCGTGTGCTCCGGCGCGTTCGTGCTCGCGCAGGCGGGCGTGCTCGAGGGGCGCCGCGCCACGACCCACTGGATGCACACCGACCGCCTCGCGCGCGACTACCCGGGAACGGTGGTGGATCCGGATGTGCTGTTCGTGCAAGACGGCAAGGTCGTCACGGGTGCGGGCACGGCGGCGGGCATCGACGCGGCCCTGCACATCGTGCGCGAGGAGTACGGCGCGGCCGCGACGAACGTCATCGCGCGCCGCATGGTCGTGCCGCCGCAGCGCGACGGCGGGCAGTCGCAGTACATCCCGACGCCGGTGCCCGAGGCGCGCAGCGACTCCTTCGCGCTCGTGATCGAGTGGATGCTGGAGAACCTGGATGCCGACCTCACGGTCGATCAGCTCGCGCGCCGTGCGCTCATGTCGAGTCGCACCTTCGCGCGCCGCTTCCGCGCCGAGATGGGCACGACGCCGGCCGCCTGGCTCAACCGCCAACGCATCCTGCGCGCCCAGCAGGAGCTGGAGCAGACCGACGACGGCCTCGAGCAGATCGCGCAGCGCTCCGGTTTCGGCACGGCCGCCGTCATGCGCCACCACTTCCTCAAGGTGCTGCAGACCACGCCGACCGCCTACCGCCGCACCTTCGGGGCCCGCGCGGCGAGCTGAGCCCGAGCCGAGTTCCCTGCAGCGCTCGGTAGACTCCACCCAGATCGCAGGAAGGTACGCATGAACGAGGCCGCCGACGCCTATCAGCACGGTTACTCCGACTGGAAGGGCTGGGGCTCCGACAGCGGTTTCGCGGTGTCCACGGCCGGCGACGCCGACCTGTTCCGTCGTGAGCTGCGCGAGATCGAGCGCGCCACCGACGTGCACGACGTGCTCGAGGTCGGGTACGGCAACGGCGCCTTCCTCGCGTACTGCCGCGACCGTGGATGGAACGTCACGGGTGCGGAACTTCTGCCCGAGTTGCGTTCGGCGGCAGCCGACCTCGGGTTCCCTGTCGTCGCGGACACCGAGATCGACGGCCTTCCGGAGAGCGCGTTCGACCTCGTCGCGGCGTTTGACGTGTTCGAGCACATCGCGCCGCATAACAGCGTCGAGTTCCTGCGGTCGCTCGCGCGACGACTGCGACCGGGCGGACGCATCCTGCTGCGCTACCCCAACGCTGACAGTTGGCTCGGGAACGCCTTCCAGTACGGCGACCCCACGCACGTCAACGCCATCGGAACCCTCAAGCTGGACTTCTACGCGGCGCAGGCTGGTCTCGAGGTCGTCGCCTATCGCGGCGCCCGTCGGCGTGGGTTCCGTGCGTCGCCGATCCACGGCCTGCATCGGATCACCGCCGGCGCCTACTCGAGCGTCGCCGGCGCGCTGCGCCGCGCCATCCACTTCCCCGACGTGCGCGTCGTGCTTTCGACCTCCAACGTCGTCGCGGTGCTTCGGCGACTCTGAGCGTCGGGGGCTCGCTACTCCCCCGCCGACGCCACGAACACCGTGCCCGCGCCGCGGATGCCGAGCCACTGCTCGTCGGCCACGTACACCGCCTGGCCACGCGCGACGGTCGGCCCGCCTTCGAGCGCGACCGCGCCATCCGTGCACAGCGCGATCGCGGCACCGCCGAGCCGCACCTCGACGCCCCGCTCTGCCGCATCCGCCGACACGACCGTCAGCGTGAAGTCGGGTACCGGCGGGCTGAACACCCGCACCCCCGGCTCGAGCTCGTGCGGCGCGAGGTATGGCGCCGGCGCCGGCCGGAAATCGAGCACGCGCAGCAGTTCGGGCACGTCGACGTGCTTGGGCGTGAGTCCGCCGCGCAGCACGTTGTCGCTCGAGGCCATGAGTTCGATGCCGAGGCCCTCGAGGTAGGCGTGGATGTTGCCTGCCGGCAGGTAGAGCACCTCGCCCGGGTGCAGCTCCACGGTGTGCAACAGCAGCGAGATCACGATGCCGGGGTCGCCCGGGTAGTGGTCGGCGAGGGTGCGCACCGTCTGCCAGCTGGGGCCGTCGGCCGTCACTGACGACTCGACCACGGCATCCACCAGATCGGCGACGCCCTCGCCGCCGCCGATGAGCCACGCGAAGACCGACTCGATCGAGGCGTCGTCGTCCAGCCGCTCGACCAGCGGCGCGATCCGCGGGTCGCCTGCCACCGGGGCGAGCACGGCGCGCGTCTCGTCGACGGGCCGGAATCCGGAGAGGGCGCGGAACGGCTCCGAGAGCGCGTAGATGAGCTCGGGCTTGTGGAAGGCGTCCTTGTAGTTGCGGGTCGGCGCGTCGAGCGGCACCCCTGCGGCGTTCTCGCGGGCGAAACCCTCCTCGGCCTGCGCGGGCGTCGGATGCGCCTGCAGCGACAGCGGCGCGCCCGCCGCGAGCACCTTCAGCAGGAACGGCAGCCGCCCCTCGACGAGGTCGAGCAGCGTGCGCTCCTCTCCCGGCGCGCCCACGACGCGGGCCGGTGAGCCGGGATGCGCACCGAGCCACAGTTCGGCCTGCGGCGCCCCGCTCGGCTGTGTTCCGAGCAGCTCGGGGATCGCGGTGGTGGATCCCCACGCGTAGTCGCGAGGCTCGTTGGTGATCTCGACGAACATGGGGCCTCCTGTGCGCGGGCGGATTGGATCAAACTACCAACCGGCTTGGGTCGCGACGGATGCTCACCGTAGGCTCCCGGTGCCCCGCATCCGCCCGCCGCGCGCCGCCGCGGATGCCCCCCATCCGGAACAAGGGAGTCACCTGCATGTCTTTCACGCCGCTCGCGAGCGATTTCTACGGCTTCGAGGCGAAGCTCACCGAGACCGAGCGTGAGGCGCTCGCGGGGCTGCGCGCCTGGCTCGAGTCCGACGTCAAGCCGCTCGTGAACGACTTCTGGGACCGTGCCGAGTTCCCGCACGAGATCCTCCCCGCCTTCCACCGCCAGCCGGTGTTCGGGATGCAATGGGACGAGGCGAAGTCGTTCGAGAACTCCGCGATCTACCGCGGCTGGGTCGCGCTCGAACTGGCCCGCGTGGATGCGTCGATCGCCACCTACGTCGGCGTGCAGAACGGGCTCGCGCTCGGCGCCGTCGCCGTCTGCGGTTCGAAGGAGCAGCGCGCCGAATGGCTGCCGAAGCTCGCCGACGGCAGCGTGATCGGCGCGTTCGGTCTCACCGAACCGCTCTCGGGTTCCGACTCCGCGCAGGGGCTGCGCACGACCGCGAAGCGCGAGGGCGACGAGTGGGTGCTGAACGGCAGCAAGCGCTGGATCGGCAACGCGACCTTCAGCGACATCACCGTCATCTGGGCGAAGGACACCGCCGACGGCCAGGTGAAGGGCTTCATCGTGCCGACGTCGACGCCCGGCTACACCGCCACCAAGATCGAGCGCAAGCAGGCGCTGCGCATCGTGCAGAACGCCGACATCACGCTCGAGAACGTGCGCGTGCCCGAGAGCCTGCGCCTGCAGAACGCGAACTCGTTCCGCGACACCGCGGCCGTGCTGCGTCTCACGCGCGCCGAGGTCGCGTGGGCGGCCGTCGGCGTGGCGGTCGGCGCGTACGAAGCGGCGCTCGCCTACACGCAGGAGCGTGTGCAGTTCGGCAAGCCCATCGCATCCCACCAGCTCGTGCAGCAGCACCTCGCCGAGATGATCGGCAGCATCACGGCCTCGATCGCACTGTGCACACGGGTATCCGAGATGCTCGACGAGGGCACCCAGAAGGACGAGCACGCGGCGCTCGCGAAGGCGTTCGCGACCGCCCGGATGCGCGAGGTCGTCGCGCGCGCCCGCGAGGTGATGGGCGGCAACGGCATCGTGCTCGACTACGACGTCGCGCGCTTCATGGGCGACGCCGAGGCCCTCTACTCGTACGAGGGCACGCGCGAGATGAACACGCTCATCGTCGGCCGCGCGCTCACGGGCAAGGCCGCGTTCGTGTGACCCGGCGCCCGCTAGCCTGAACGCATGACAGCCGCGACGAGCTACCAGCGCGCCCTCGCGGTGATGAGCTTCGCGGTGCTCGCGGCCGGCGACTTCTGGCGCTACCTGCTGAGCTGGTGGGGGTGGGGCGCCCTCGCCGTGCTCATCGTCACGCTCTCGATCGTGGAGCTCGTGCGCCACCGGGTCGACCCGCGTCGGCTGCCGATCTGGCTGCTGCTCTTCCTCGCGTTGGCGGCGCTCTCGATCACCTGGTCGGCGTACCCCGGCGCATCCGCTCTCGGCGTGGTGCTGACACTCGCCACGACCGCGGTCGCCGCATTCCTCGCGAGCTGCCTCAGCTGGGAGGAGGTGCTCGAGACCTTCAGCGACACCATGCGCTGGATCCTCGGCCTCTCGCTGCTGTTCGAGCTCATCATCGCCGCGTTCGTGCGCCGCCCGCTCCTGCCGTTCTGGGTCGACTACAGCGACCTCGAGAAGATCCCGATGGCCTTCTACTGGTCACGCAACCTGCTCTTCGAGGGCGGACGCATCCAGGGCATCGTGGGCAACGCCAACATCCTGGGCATGCTCGCGCTGCTCGCCCTCATCGTGTTCGCCCTGCGGCTCGCCGCCCGCAAGGGCTCCCCCGTGTGGGGTTGGGTGTGGATCGCGGTGGCGCTCGCCACGCTCGCGCTCACGCGTTCGTCGACCGTGATCGTCGCGGGTGTCGCGGTCGTGCTGGTCGCGGCGTTCCTCGCGATCGTGCGACGCACCACCGGGCGCGCGCGCGTCGCCGTGTTCGTCAGCGGTGTGGGGCTCGCGATCGTTCTCGGCATCGTCGCGTTCTTCGCCCGCGGGCCGCTGCTCGGACTGCTCGGACGTTCGAGCGACCTCACCAACCGTCTCGACATCTGGCAGACCGTCGGCGAGCTGGCCCTCGAGCGCCCCGTCGCCGGCTGGGGCTGGGTGAGCTATTGGAACCCCTGGGTCGAGCCCTTCGACGACCTCATCGTCATCAAGGGGGTCACGTACCTGCAGGCGCACAACGCGTGGCTGGATGTGTTCCTCCAGCTGGGCGGCATCGGCGTCGCGCTCTTCGGGCTGCTGGTGCTCGGCGCTCTCGTGCGCAGTTGGGGCATGGCCGCCGAGCTCACCCGCATCCGCTACGCCCACGCCGATCTGCAACGGCCCGAGAACGCCGTGCCGCTGCTGCTGCTCGTGGCGCTGCTCGTGCAGAGCCTCGCGGAGAGCCGGCTCATCATCGAACTGGGCTTCACGCTGCTCATCATCATCGCGGTCAAGACCGGGTGGCGCGACCCGGAACGCCTGGAGGCTGTCGAGCGATGAGCACCCGCCCCGAGCCGCGCGAGGTGGCGGCGGCCTTCGCGGGGCTGCTGCGGAGCCCCCGGTTCTCTGCCGTGCTCGCCACGACCGGGGTGGGCATCGCGGCGCTCAGCTTTCCGCTCATCCGTTTGACCGGCTGGGCCGGCTACCTCGCGGCGCTGTGCGGCCTCGTCGCCCTCATGGTCGTCGTGCTGCTCGCGCGCCGGGCCGAGCTCGATCGGGAGGTGCCGCCGATCTCGCTGCTCGTGTTCCTCGGCTGGGCGGCGATCTCCGTCGTCTGGAGCGAGTACCAATGGGTGACGCTGGGCGGGGTCGCCTATCTGGTGGCCTACGCCTTCATCGGCGTCTTCATCGCGTACACCCGCGACACGATCCAGATCGTGCGCAGCTGGGGCGATGTGCTGCGCGTGGTGCTGGGCGCCTCGCTCGCGATCGAGATCTTCTCGGGCATCCTCATCGACGCTCCGATCCCGTTCCTGAACGTGCAGGCGAAGATCGCGGAATTGGGTCCGATCTCGGGGGTGCTGCAGACCCGCAACCAGCTCGGCCTGCTCGCGCTCGTCGCGGCCGTGAGCTTCGCGACCGAGCTGCGCACCCGATCCGTGCGACCACTCGTCGGGGTGCTGTCGCTCGTCGGCGCCGGTGCGTGCATCGTGCTCACCCAGTCGGCGATCATCATCGGCACCGCGGGCGTGGTCGCGGTGGCGGCCGCAGTGCTCTTCGGTATCCGCCGCGTGCGACCCGACCGTCGTCAGACCGCGCAGTTCGTGATCCTGGGCGCCGCGGTCGTCGTGATCGTGGTGGCGTGGATCTTCCGCAGCCCCCTCGTCAAGGCGTTCAACGCCGAGGGCGCCCTCGACTACCGCCTGCACCTGTGGCAGAAGATCGTCGCCCTGCTGCCGGGCAACACCATCGAGGGCTGGGGCTGGACCGGCCGCTGGCATCCGGAGGTCGCGCCGTATCTGGCGCTCACGACCGACAAGGACCGCCCGGCCGCATCGGCGCTCAACGCGTTCCTCGACGTGTGGTTCCAGATCGGCATCATCGGGCTCGTGATCTTCGTCGGGATGCTGGGGCTCGCCTTCACGCGCTCCTGGCTGCTCGCGGGCCGCCGTCGCAGCGTCATCTACGCGTGGCCGGCTCTCGTGCTCGTCGCGCTGCTGCTCGTCTCGCTCGCCGAGAGCTCGATCCTCATCGAGTTCGGCTGGCTCACCTTCGTGGTGTGCTGCGTGACCGCGTCGCGAGAGCTCAGCTGGCGTACCGCATTGCGCACTCCGCCGGCACAGCCGACGCTCGACGACACGGAATCAGGAAGCTGAGCCGAGCGTCGCGAGTTCCGCGTCGACCATGGTGTGCACGAGAGCCGTGAAGCCCACGGTCGGCGCCCAGCCGATGGCGCGCAAGCGCGACGGGTCTCCCACGAGCTCCTGGGGGTCGGCGGGACGATACAGCGCCGGGTCGATGCGCACGAGCGGTTCCCAGTCGTCGATGCCGACATGCGCGAAAGCTTCGCCCACGAACTCGCGCACCGAGTGCGACTCGCCCGTGGCCACGATGTAGTCGCCACCGGCAGGCTGACCGATGATGCGGATCATCGCGTCGACGTAGTCGGGGGCGTATCCCCAGTCGCGGTGCACGTCGATGTTGCCGAGCACGAGCTCATCCTGGATTCCGAGCGAGATGCGGGCCACCGCCATCGCGATCTTCCGCGCGACGAACGTCGCCGGACGGCGGGGCGACTCGTGGTTGTAGAGGATCGCACTGCTCACGTGCATCCCGCGCGCTCGGTAGATGGCCGCCATCTCGTGCGCGAACGACTTGGCGGCGCCGTACGGCGTGACGGGGCGACGGGGAGTGGTCTCGGTCTGCGGAACCTCGGATGCGTCGCCGAAGATCTCCGCGCTGGACGCTTGGAGAACGCGCACGGGCGCGCCCCCCGACGTCTGCCGCCAGGCGGCGTCGAACAGGCGCACAGGACCCAGACCCAACACGTCGGCGGTCTCGGCTGGGAACTCCCACGAACGCGCCACCGAGGTGTTGCCCGCGAGGTTGTAGATGTGGCTCGGTGCGATGTCGGCCACGAGTCGCGCGATCGCCGTCGCGTCTTCGAGGTCGGCGACATGGCCGACGACGCGAGGCTGCTCGACCGCGAGGCGTTCCCGCCCGTCGCGGCTGTGGCACATCGCGTGCACTTCATGACCCGATTCGAGCAGTCGTGCCACGAGATAGCCGCCATCTTGACCGTTCGCCCCCGTGACGAGGTGCCGCTCGCTGCTCATGCCACCGAACGGTACACGTCGAGGTGCGCGTCTCGGCACCGCTCCCAGGTGAACGCGCGCACCTGCGCGAGCCCACGGCGCGCGAGCTCGTCGGAACGCGTGAGGGCTTCGAGGATCCCGGCTGCGATGGCGTTCGGGTTCTCGGCGTCGAAGAGCACGGCGGCGTCGCCGCACACCTCGGGAACCGAGCCCGCGTTCGTGGCGGCGACCGGGCATCCGGATGCCATGGCCTCGAGCGGCGGTAACCCGAACCCTTCGTAGAGGCTGGGGAAGGCGAGCACGGCGGCACTGCGGTAGAGCGCGCGCAACTCGTCACCCGACACGAGGCCACGCACCTCGACCCAGTCGGGCAGTTCGCCGAGGCTGTCGAGACCGCCGCCCGTGAGCACGAGCCGCATGTCGGGCCTCTCGGCGCGTACGGCACGCATCGCTTCGACGAGGCGCGCGTGGTTCTTGTGCTTCCAACCGCGCGCCGGATAGAGCACGAACTCCTCACGCGCGCCGAACTGCGGGCTGTAGGCATCGGCGTCGACGCCCAGGTGGGCGACGCGGATGCGGTCTCCGGGGATGCCGAGCAGCTCGATCATGCGGGTGCGTGCGAACTCGCTGATGGTGATGACCATGTCAGCGCGCCGCGCCGCGCCCTCGTAGTACCGCCGGCGGAACGCCAGCTCCGCTCGGCTGAACAGGTGCGGCAGGTCGAGGTGCTGCACATCCAGCAACGTCTGCACGAACGCCTGCCCGCGGCCGGGTCGCGGCACCGGGATCGTGAACGGGTAGTGCACGATGCGCGCCTGCCGCAAGCCGGGCGCTAGGCGGCCACCTCGTATCGAGGCGGCCGCGACGGCACGGAGCCGCTCCGACGTCGTGGCTCCTGTGCGCAGCGGCAGCACGACCTCGGGGACGCCGGCGCTGAAGCCGGCGGCGTTGGAGGGCAGGTAGGCGGTCGCCACGACCTCGTCGGTCGTCGCGAGTTGCCGCGTCAGCTCGCGCGCATAGGTCTCGCTGCCGCCCATCGCGCCGGGCACGAGGGTCAGCATCGAGAGCGCGACGTCGGGCGCAGTGAGCATGTCAGGCGCGCTGCACCGTGTCGACGTAGTGCGTGCCCTCGAGCTCGAGCGCCGCGATGTCGGCGTCGACCATGATCTGGGCGAGACGCGGCGTGAGGATCGTCGGCTTCCAGCCCAGCAGCTGCTCCGCCTTGCCGGGGTCGCCGATGAGCGAGTCGACCTCGGTGGGGCGCAGGTAGCGCTCGTCGAAGCGCACGTGACGCTCCCAGTCGAGGCCCGCGTGCTCGAACGAGAACTGCAGGAAGTCGCGCACCGTGTAGGCGGTGTTGGTCGCGACCACGAAGTCGGTCGGCTCATCGTGCTGGAGCATGCGCCACATCGCCTCGACGTACTCGGGCGCGTAGCCCCAATCGCGCACGGCGTCGAGGTTGCCCATGAAGAGCTCGGACTGCACTCCCGCCTTGATGCGCGCGACGGCGCGGGTGATCTTGCGCGTCACGAAGGTCTCACCGCGCCGCGGCGACTCGTGGTTGAACAGGATGCCGTTGGTCGCGAAGATGCCGTAGGCCTCGCGGTAGTTGCGGGTGATCCAATACGAGTAGAGCTTGGCCACGCCGTACGGCGAGCGCGGATAGAACGGGGTCTCCTCGTTCTGCGGCGGGGGCGTCGCGCCGAACATCTCCGAACTCGACGCCTGATAGAAGCGCGTCTCCAGTCCGATCGCGCGGATGGCCTCGAGCAGGCGGATTGTGCCGAGCCCGGTGACATCGCCCGTGTACTCGGGCTCATCGAAACTGACCCGCACGTGCGACTGCGCGGCGAGGTTGTAGACCTCGTCGGGCTGGATCTCGCTCAAAAGCGTGACGAGGCGCGAGCCGTCGGTGAGGTCGGCGAAGTGCAGGAACAGGCGCGGATGCTCGGAATGCGCGTCCTGGTAGATGTGGTCGATGCGGTCGGTATTGAAGGTCGACGCGCGTCGGATGAGTCCGTGCACCTCGTATCCCTTGCTGAGCAGGAGTTCGGCGAGGTAGCTGCCGTCTTGGCCGGTGATTCCGGTGATGATGGCGCGCTTCGCGGGGGATTCGGTCATGGGTGGGCTCCGGGCGAGACGGCGGACAGGGCGCGGGTGCGCGCGTCCATGAGCCTACCTGGCCTCTCTGACCGCCCCGTGGCCCGATCAGTCTGACGAGAGGGACCGCGCCTTCGCGCTCACGCGCCTCGCGGCGATCGACGCGGCCCAGCGCCATGGGTACTGCCAGACGGGGCTCAGCGGACGAAGTGCGGCGGGCAGATGGCGTCGCTTGACCTTCTCCGACTCCTTGCTCGAGTGGAGGCGACCGGCGACGGTGAGCGAGTCGGGATGCCAGCGGAACGCCGACACCACCTCTCGCGTCGAGACGAAGCGGCCGTGCGCACGCAGCTTGAGGAAGGCGTCGAGATCCATGGCGTACTTCAGGCCCGTGTCGAACCCGCCGATCTGCTCGAGGGCGTCGAGTCGCACCATCGTGCCCGGATGCGGGATGAGGTCGGGCCCCCACGGCAGCAGGAAGGTGGCGAGACGTCCGGCGTTGCTCGTGCCGATCAGGCGCCCCTCCGGGTCGATGTACTCGCACCCGCCGTAGGCGAGTACGGCGTCGGGATGCTCATCGAGCAAGCGACGCAGGCGCGCGAGGCCACCGGGGCGGAAGAGGTCGTCGTCGCCGATCCAGGCGTAGAACGTCTCGCCGTCTCGCGCGTCGAGTCCGCGGTTGATCGCGGCCGAGATGCCCTGCTTGAGATCGTCGACGACGACCGCCCCGTGGCGTGCGGCGAGGGAGCGGGCGTCGGCGGCACCGGGCGGCGCGATCACGACGAGGGTGAGATCGGCATCCCGTCGCTGCTCATCGACGGACTCCAGCGTCTGTTCGAGAGTGTCGAGCCGATCGCCGAGGGTCGGCAGCACGACCAGGATCTCGGGTGCGGGCATGGCTGTCTCCCGGTTGCTAGCATTCAGGAGCGCGTCGAGATGAGCATGCGCAGGCCTGGGGTATCCGTGAACAAGAACGATCGTATCTATGTCGCCGGGCATCGCGGCCTCGCCGGTTCCGCGATCTGGCGTCGGCTTGAGGCCGAGGGCTACACCGACCTCGTGGGCGCGAGTTCTGCCGAGGTCGATCTGCGCGACCGTGACGCCGTCTTCGCGTTCTTGCGCGAGCAGCGGCCGGATGTGGTGATCGATGCTGCGGCGCGCGTGGGCGGCATCCAGGCCAACAACAGCTATCCCGCCGATTTCCTGAGTGACAACCTGCAGATCCAGGTGAACCTCATGGATGCCGCGAACGACGTCGGCGTGGAACGCCTGCTGTTCCTCGGGTCGTCGTGCATCTACCCCAAGTTCGCCGAGCAGCCGATCAAGGAGTCGTCACTGCTTACGGGCGCCCTCGAGCCGACGAACGATGCCTACGCGATCGCGAAGATCGCGGGCATCATGCAGGTGCAGGCGAGCCGACGGCAGTTCGGCCGTCGCTGGATCTCGGCGATGCCGACGAACCTGTACGGCCCGGGCGACAACTTCCACCCCGCGAACTCGCACGTGCTGCCTGCGCTCATGCGTCGCATCCACGAGGCCAAGCTCGCGGGAGACGCGCAGGTCGTGATCTGGGGTTCGGGCACGCCGCGTCGCGAGTTCCTGCACGTCGACGACCTGGCGTCGGCGAGCGTCTTCCTGCTCGAGAACTACGATTCTCCCGACACCATCAACGTGGGCGTCGGTGAGGACCTCTCGATCCGTGAACTCGCCGAGCTGCTGGCGGACGTCATCGGCTACGAGGGTGAGCTGGTTCAAGACACGAGCAAGCCCGATGGCACCCCGCGCAAGGTGCTCGACGTGTCACGTCTGACGCAGCTCGGCTGGGCGCCGCGCATCGGTCTGCGCGAGGGCGTCACCGAGACGTACGCGTGGTTCCTCGAGCACAGTGCCGAGCTGCGCACCCGATAGCAACGAGATGACCGACCCGCTCCGAGACGCGCTCGCCCGGACCCTCATCGTGATGCCGGCCTTCAACGAGGCCGAGTCGGTCCGCGCCGTCGTCGGCGAGGTGCGCGCGGCCCTGCCGGACGCGACGTGCCTCGTGATCGACGACGGTTCCCGTGACGCCACCGCCGAGGAGGCGGAAGCCGCAGGGGCCCTCGTCGCCCGCCTCCCCTTCAACCTCGGCGTCGGCGGGGCGATGCGCACCGGTTTCCGCTACGCGGCCGCACACGGCTTCGACCATGTCGTGCAGGTCGATGCCGACGGGCAGCACGATCCGAGCTCGGTGCCGCAACTGCTTGCGGAGCTCGCACACGCCGACGTCGTGCTCGGCGCGCGCTTCGCCGGCACGGGTGATTATCAGGTGAGGGGCCCACGCCAGTGGGCGATGAAGGTGCTCTCGGCTGTGATCTCGCGTCTCGCGCGCACCCGGTTGACCGACACGACATCCGGGTTCCGCGCGAGCGGGCCGCGTGCGGTGCGGCTGTTCGCAGAGCACTACCCCGCTGAATACCTCGGCGACACGATCGAGTCGCTCGTGATCGCGATCCGTGCCGGATGCGTCGTGCGGCAGGTGCCGGTCGCGATGCGGCCGCGTGCGGGCGGGCGCCCCTCGCACAACCCGTTCAAGGCGGCCGCGTATCTTGCTCGGGCCTGCATGGCCCTCGTCTTCGCCCTGCTGCGTCCGCGCAGCGTGCTCGAGCCGAAGGAGCAGTCGGCATGACCGTCACCGCCTACATCTTCAGCGTCGCTGCCGCGGTCGCGACCCTCATCGTCGTGATCGACCTGTTGCGCCGACGCCGCCTGCGTGAGCGCCACGCGATCTGGTGGCTCGTAGCAGGGGTGCTCGCGCTGCTCATCAGCCTCTTCCCACCCGTTCTCGAGTGGGCGGCCGCACTCGTGGGCATCGAGGTGCCCGTCAACCTGGTGTTCTTCGTGAGCATCGCCGTGCTCGTGCTGGTCGCGATCCAGCACAGCGTCGAGCTCACGCAGCTCGAGTCGAAGACCCGTGACCTCGCCGAGCGCATGGCCCTCCTCGAGCTCGAGCTGCGTCGTCGCGACGGCGACGGCGACTAGCTGGTTCCCGCACCGCCTACCACCCCCGGCACGCGCACGAGTCCGACGAGGTGCATGACGGCACCCGCGGCCGGGCCCACGAGCAGCGCGAGCGAGGTGCGTGCGGCGAAGTCCAGCGGCAGCAGCAGGAGCCCGAGGGATGCGATGGCCGCGACGATCCATCCGCTCGCGTAGACGAGATGGCGGTTGGTGGCGATCGCGTATGGGCCCGTCACGAACAGCACCCCCATGAGCGCAGACGATGTCACGATCACGACGAGTGCCCGCGCCCCGAGCACGAAGTCGTCGCCCAACACCGCGGCGAGCACCGGGTCGCCCACGAGCGCCGTAGCGAGCGCGATGAGCGCGCCCGCGACGAGAATCGCGGCGACCACGAGCACGGCGACACGGCGCCGGTCGTCATGGGTGCGGAAGCGCAGTACGAGGAAGCTCTGCAGCGCCTGCACCGCGACCATGATCGGCGCGCGCACGACGACGACCGCGAAGACGAACGCGCCCACGTAAGCGGTGTCGACATCCGGTGAGGTCACGACGATCGCGAGTGCGGTGCCGCTCACGAGCACGGCGGTCGCGAGCGAGCCGGTGACCGCCTTGAGGATGTTGCGGGCGAGCTGCGCGAGCGGTACGTCGATCGCGAAGCTTCCCGCGAGACCCCGGCGGATGTAGGGCCACGCGAGCACGAGGGTGAGCCCGAACGGGACGGACACGGCCCACGCGAGTGCCACGACATCCGTGGTGAACAGCAGGCACACGAGCACCGCCACGAGCCGCAACAGGGAGTCGCCGACGACGAGCACGGCGATCGCGTTCCAGCGGGTGAGGCCGTACAGCACCCCGCCGACGACGGTGACGAAGACGTAGCCCGCGGCCGCGACCGCGAGGGCGGGCGCGACGAGCCAACTGTCCGGCACGCCGAAGACAGGCAGGGCCCAAAGCAGGCTCAGCGGGGCCACGCCGAGCGCGACAATGGCACCGAGCGCGAGGGCGAAGCGCTGCAGAGGCGTCGAGGTGCGGCTCGCGTCGACCGGATGCGCCGCTCGCGTGATCTCCTGCTGGATTCCCGCGAGGGCGCCTACCACGAAGTACATGCTGGACCAGTACGCGGTGAAGTTCGCCGTCGCGGCCGCACCGATCGCACGAGCGACGAGGGTCGTGAGCACAAGACCGAGCAACCCCCCGATGGCGGCGGCGAGACCGACTCGCACGGCGCCGTCAGCTCGCACCCGCATGCGTCGCGCTCCTATCCCGGTCGGCCGGGGAGCCCCGCAGCGACCGTTCGCCAGTGTATTGGACGTCGGGACGCCAGATCGCGCCTGCGGTTCAGTCACCGCGCATGCCATAGATTGGTGCGATGCAGCGCCCTTCGGCCCCCGGTGACCGCCGTCGCGTGCTCTGGCAGTTCATCGTCGCGCCGCTCGCGCTCTTCGCGGCGCTCGTGAGCTGGGCCGTCGCCTCACCCGTCGGCGCGAGCCCCGACGACGACTTCCACCTCGCGAGCATCTGGTGCGGCCTCGGCGAGAGGCCGGGCCTGTGCGAACCCGGCGACGCCCCCGACGCGCGCACGGTGCCGAAGGCCCTGCTGAAGGCATCCCAGTGCTTCGCCTATCGGCAGGATGACAGCGCGGCGTGCGAGCTGCCCCCCGCCGACGAGATGATCAGCAGCACCCGCGGCAACTTCACGGGCACCTACCCGCCCGTCTTCTACGCCGCGATGGGCGTCATGGCGAGCGATGACATTCCGGCGTCGGTGATCTGGATGCGGATCGTCAACGCCGGCCTCTTCGTGGGCCTCGTGTCGCTGCTCACCTGGCTCGTGCCGGTCGGGCTGCGCAAGCTGGCGCTCTGGCCCGTTATGCTCACGATCGTGCCGCTCGGCACGTTCATCGTGCCCAGCACCAACCCGAGCAGCTGGGCCGTCATCTCGGCGGCGGGCGTGTGGCTCGGCACCTATGCCTACCTCGGTGCGAGCACGCCGCGACGACGCGTCGCCCTCGCCGCACTCGTGCTTGTGCTGACGGTCATGGGGGCGGGTGCCCGTGCGGATGCCGCCGTCTATTCGGCGTTCGGAGCGGTGCTCGCGCTCGTGCTGTCGTGGAAACGGGTGCGCCTCTCACCGTTGACGATCGCACTTCCGGTCGCCGTGGTGCTGATCAGCATCGCGCTGTTCTTCACGGCGTCGCAGTCGGGCGGCCTGGGTTACGCCGAGGAGCGCGACTCGGTGCTCGTTCTGATCGCCGCCAACCTCGTGCTGCTTCCCGAGCTGTGGGTGGGCGTGTTCGGCACGGTCGGACTGGGTTGGCTTGACACCAACATGCCCGGCACCGTGTGGGTGCCGGTCGTCTTCGCCTTCGGGGCGATCGTGTTCGCCGGCCTGCGCATCCTGCCGGCCCGCAAGGCTGTCGCGTTGGTCGGGGTCATGGCGGCGCTCGTGGTGCTGCCGCTGTACTACTACGTCACCGAGGGCGTGTTCGTCGGAAGCGTCGTTCAGCCGCGCTACATCTACCCGCTCATCATCATCCTGGCCGGGGTCGCGTTGTACGGTTCCGCGCGGGCCGACCTGCGTCTGACACGCCTGCAGCTCTGGCTCGTGGCGGCGTTCCTCGTGATCGCGAACGCCGTCGCGTTGCACACCAACCTGCGCCGCTACGTGACAGGCACCGACGTGCGCTCGGCGAACCTCGAGGCGAACCTCGAGTGGTGGTGGGCGGGTGCCCCGCTCGGGCCGAACGCCGTGTGGGCGCTCGGGGTGTTCGCGTTCGCCGCCGCGGTCGTGGTGCTCGCGTGGGCGGCGCGGGTCGAGAGCCGCGGCGAGCGGGAACTCGCCGACGCTTAGCTTTCAGCCGCGCGCATTCCAGGCCGACACGAGGATGTCGTCGAGCGTCCGTTGTGCATGCCATCCGAGCTCGGAATCGATGCGCGAAGGATCCGCGACAACAATCGCAGGATCCCCGGGGCGGCGCGGCTCGACCTGCGGCACGGTGTCGACTCCTGAGATCCGCGCGAGCCGCTCGATCACCTCGCGCACCGATGCGCCCTCGCCAGTTCCGACGTTGTAGACGCGGTGAGCTGGCCCGTCTCCGAGCGCATCGAGAGCCACGAGGTGTGCGTCGGCGAGGTCGGCCACGTGGATGTAGTCGCGCACGCACGTTCCATCGCTCGTCGGATAGTCGTCGCCGAAGATGACGGGCGCCTCACCTACGACAAGCTTGCGCACGACGAGAGGGATGAGGTTGTGCGCTTCGCGCTCGGCGAGTGAGGGGTGATCGGCACCGGCGACGTTGAAGTAGCGCAGGCTGGCCGAACGCGCGTGTGCCGCCTCCGCGAACTCCGTGACGAGACGCTCGCCCTCGAGCTTGGTCTCGCCGTAGGGGTTCGCCGGCGCGAGGCGGTCGTCTTCGGTGACCGGGCGATCGGATGATGCGTACACGGCAGCCGTGGATGAGAAGACAATGCGCTCGATGCCGGCGCCGCGCGCGGCAACGAGCACGTTCGTGAGACCCCCGACGTTCTGCGAGCGATACCACTCTGGCCGCACCACCGACTCGTCGACGCGTTTGCGCGCAGCGAGGTGAACGATCGCGTCCGCCCCTTGCGACTGTGCGAACGCCGCCACGGCCGCTGCGGCATCGGGCGCGGCGAGATCGAGGCCGAGGAACGGTGTCTCCACTCGATCAGCCAGCTCGGGAAGGTCGACGACCGCGACCGCGTCGCCACGAGCGGTGAGCGCCCGGATGACGTGACGGCCGATATAGCCGGCACCGCCGGTCACGAGGATCGTCACTTGACCAGTCTAGGGACGGAACGCACGATGTCCTGCGACCATGAAAAGCGCGACGCGAAACTTACCCAGCGCGTGATCGCACGCGGATCCGCCCCGACGAGGTCATCGATCGCCATCGGTGTTCGCCTTGGCTGCGGTCGAGCCTAGAGACTGTCCGCCAACGCGCGGATGTTGTCCAGGACGACTTCGCGTCCCCAGAACTCAGAGATGATTCGACGATTGGCTTCACGGTCGGGTTCCGGGGCGAGGCCGTTCGGAAGCCCGGAGCGCGAAAGGTCGGCGAGCGTGTCGATACGCCCGCCGCGTTCGCGGAAGAACGCCGCTGCGGGGTTCGCCGTGTCGAGGAAGACCCGCGCACCAGCCAGCATCGCCCCGATGATGTTGCCCAGACCCTGTTGGCGGCGGTGGCCCATGATGACAGTGCTGCATCGAGCGACGATTTCGCGATACTCGCTAGCTGGCAAAAAGTCGCGCAGCGGCAGGAAATCGGAACCCAGCAGCGCCTTACCGCGCGCGACCACCACATCGGCGTAGGCCGAATCGCCGTAGCTGAGCGGAGTCACCACTCGCCGCCCGTCGGGTCGAAGCCGCGCGAGAAGCTCGAGCATGTCGAGGTGGTTGTTCTGAATGGTCGCCGAATTACCCAGCAGGATGTCGTCACCCCACACGTCCTGCGATCTCACCGAATCCGCCTCATCCACGCTGGCGTAGTTGAGCTGCGCATAACGGCCGCGGAAGCTGGGGAACCTACGGCGGAAAACTCGGAAGTCCTCAGGGATGGGGGCGGAGAACACATCGGCTGCGCGTGCGGCGGCCGACAGGGCTCGGTTCGCCATCACTCGTCGACGAAGGCGCACTGCCTTGCCTACCGGTGACAGCAACGCGTTGTTGTACCGAGCCGTGGCCGGGCCCAGCAGCCCGCCGTTCGGCAACAGAACCGAACCGTAGTAGTCCGCGCCCCACCCACTCCATACCGTCATCACACGACTGGGGACAGCGACCAATGCGCGAGCTGCGAATCCGCCAACGCTGTGAAAGATGGCGATATCGCAATCCTCCACGGCCTCTGCGATCCGGGCGAGTCCTGAGTTGTCCCGTGCGATCGCCTCAACAGGAGCATCGTCCGTCAAGCGGTGATGGTTCAGATCTCTCCTGATCCCGTGGACCAGGAATGTGTTGGCGCCCGGGACTGCCTCCGAGAAGGCCTCCACAGTGAACGACAGGAACGGCGAGTCAGGGAACACGTGGAGAAAATGCGGAGTCATGCACCCTCTCCCCGAAGTTCTCGTGCCGGGACGCCGCCGACGCGGGCACCTGGCGCAACGGGGCCCGTCACCGCCGCTCCGGCAGCGATGAGCGCTCCGGCGCCGATGGTGAGCGGCTCTTGCGAGGTGCCGTTGATGACGGAGGCACCGATTCCGAGGAAGGCACCCTCGCCGATGACGACATTGCCCGCAACGTGAACGCCGGGCGACATGGTTGCGAGGGCGCCCACACGCACGTCGTGCGCGAGTGTGCACCCGACGTTCACGTGCGCATGCTCCCCGAGCTCGACGCGGTCGCTCAGGATGCTTCCCACGCTCACCACAGCTCCCGGCCCGATCCGCACATTCGGGGCGAGATCAGCGCCCGGGTGCACGAGAGAGACCGCAGTCAGGCCGAGCGCCGCTAAGCGCGACGCAGCCGCGCGACGCAGCTCGGCGTCGCCCACCGCGACGACGAAACCCGCGCCTGGAGCGGCGGCGAGCGCGCTGATCGTGACCACGGGAATCTCGTTGACGGATGCCTCGATGTCATAGCCCTCGTCCACCACGTAGGTCAGCTCGGCCTCTGGCACAGCGGCGCGTGCAAGCCAGCCGAGTTCTCGCCCATGGCCGCCCGCGCCGAAGATGTAGAGTTCGCGCGGACCCGACCCCGTCATGATGCGCCGCCGCATGCGCTTCTGACGATTCGCGCAACGCCGCGGACGTCGTCCAGGTCTACGGCCGTGCCAGTCGGCAACACGATCACACTGTTTGCGATGCGACGCGTGACCGGCAGATGTTGAGCTGCCTCCGGGTAAAGCGTCCGATACGGCTCCATCAGGTGCGCCCCGGGCCAGAAATAGCGCCGCGCGAGCACGTTCTCTGCGCGCAGGCGCGCGAGAATCTCATCCCGTCCTCGCGCGCAGGTGTGATCGATGACGAGAACAACGTATTGGTAGTTGCTCGTGTCGCCTTCCGGCATCGGCAACACAGAGACGCCCTGAAGTCCGGCAAGCTCACGCGTGTAGGCCTCGTGATTGCGACGGTTGACGTCGATGAAGGTCTGGATGCCGTCAAGGTTGACGAGACCCATGGCGGCCGAGATCTCGCTCATCTTGCCGTTCGTACCGTCGGACGCGACGGCGTCCTCTCCGACGAAGCCGAAGTTGCGCATGAGGCGAGCACGGTGGGCGACGTCGTCATCGTCGGTGACGACCGCGCCTCCTTCCAGAGTGTTGAAGAACTTGGTCGCATGGAAGCTGAAGACCTCAGCGTCGCCGAACGACCCGACCATCTTCCCGTCCACCGATACGCCGAATGCGTGAGCGGCGTCATAGAGCAGGGCGAGCCCATGCTCTCGAGCGACCGTCTCGAGAGCCGTCAAGGGCGCCGGTCGCCCCCACAGGTGCACGCCGATGATGCCTGTGGTTCGCGGGGTGATGAGACGCTCGACCGACGCCGGGTCGAGGCAGTGGGTCTCAGGATCGATATCGGCGAACACGGGGGTGATGCCCTGCCAATGCAGCGCGTGGGCGGTTGCGATGAACGTGAACGACGGAACGATCACTTCGCCGCTGAGACCTAGCGCGCGGATCGCGATCTCCAGCGCGATCGTGCCGTTGGTGATCGCGACGCAGTGCTTCACCCCGACATAGTCGGCGATCCGTGCTTCGAGCTCGCGCACCAGGGGTCCATCGTTCGAAAGCCATCTGCGGTCGAGCGCACCCCTGACCATGTCAATGAACCGCTCCGGATCGCTGATGTTGGGCCGCCCGACATGGAGCGGCTCGGGGAACGCGATCCCTGAACTCATGTGCTCATTCAACCATTCGCCGCCTGGCCGAAAACTGCCGACGAGTCAGTAGAAGGCGAGACCGGTCCAGCCGCGTCCGATCTGGCCGTAGGCCTTCCAGCCGCCGACGCCGTTCCCGGGGTAGAGCCACAGGCGCCCCTCGGGAGTACGCGCCAGGACATCAGGGATGCCGTCACCCGTGAAGTCGCCCGGACTGAAGAGCTCGTCGAAAGCCGTCCATCTGGCGCCGATTTGGAACACCGGCAGAAAACCGCCTGCCCCATCACCTGGATAGAGCATCATCGCGCCGGCCGCGGTACGCGCCATTAGGTCCGATCTCCCGTCGCCGTCGAAGTCGCCAACGGCAAGGATCGCGCTCATCGATCCCCATCCGCGGCCGATCTGGACAGGGTCACCCTTCCACCCGCCGGCACCGTTTCCGGAGTAGAGCCAGAGGCCCCCCGTTTCCGATAGTGCGACGATGTCAGCAGCGCCGTCGCCGTCGAAGTCGCCCACACCGTAGATGTCGGCCCAGGACCCCCAGCCGTTCCCGACCTGGACCGGATCGCCCAGTACGCCATCTCCCTCGGCTGGGCGCATCCAGAGCTTGCCCGAGGTGTCTCGTGTGAACACGTCGGAGCGCGTGTCGCCGTCGAAGTCTCCGACTCCGACGAAGAGGTCGGTCGCCGACCAATCCCCCGCGAGTGGAAGCGGTGACAACCACCCGGAACGGCCATTGCCCGGATAGATCTTCACCTCGCCGCCCGTCAGGCGCACGATCACGTCGCGCTTGTGGTCGGATGTCAGATCTCCGACACCCGGCTGCTCGGCATAGGGACGCCCCGCCTCGTCGCCGGGCCCGGCCACGAGGGATATGCCTCCCCAGCCCCGCCCAATGGCCCCAGAGCTACGCCAGCCGCCGACCCCATTGCCCGCGTAGAGGTAGATCACACCGTTGCTCGAGAGACCGATGACGTCCTTGGCGCCATCCCCGTTGAGATCGCCGGGGCTGAAGATGCTGACGAACCTCCACCCGGTCCCGACCGTGCGGTAGCCGCCCCACCCGCCGCTTCCGCTTCCGCGGTAGAGGCGCAACTCGCCAGAGGTCAGTCGCGCCAGCAGGTCCACGTTGCCATCGCCGTCGAAGTCGCCGATCGGGATCAGGTCGATGCCGCCCCAACCGACGCCGACGCGCACTGACGGCGCGAACCGGCCGCGTCCGACGCCCGCATGGAGCATGAGTTCGCCCGAGACTTTGCGGACGAACAAGTCCTGGATGCCGTCCCCCGTGAAATCGCCTGGTGCGACGAGTGTGCCATCGGCAACTTCCACATCGAGCGCGACAGCAGAACCAATCTGATTGGAACCGTCAGTGGGAACCAACCACGCCTTCCCGGCGGAATCGACGGCGACGAGATCGCGATGCCCGTCACCATCGATATCGCCCGCGCCCTGCACGTTCCGGTATCCCGACATATCAGCCGAGAGTTGAGTTCGACCACGGAAGCCGCCTACACCGTTGCCCTGGTAGTACCACAGCGCTCCGGCAGAATCGCGGGCGACGATTCCTGCCCCAAAATCATTGGATGAGATCGCAGGGGCGTGAGTTGATCCGAACCAATTGGTGTAGAACCGCCAGAAGTTCCGATTCCCGTACGAGGAGCAGTCGCCACCCACGCCGTTCATGTTGGCGAGCGCCGCAGCGTCGGGCGTGTACGGGGTGTAGTAGTAGAGAGCCGCAGTCGCGCGGTTGGCGATCAGCACGTTCTTGGACCCACACTCCGCGTCCGGGTGGTACTGGATCGCCGACACGCGCCCGACGGGGTACCACGTGAACGTGCCCGTGCCGTACCGCTGAAACTGTCGGGCGGCGTTATAAACCTGGTTGTACAAGCCGGCGTAGTCGGGGTGGCACCATCCCGGCCGAGTCGGGTCGTCAGGGCAGTAGTAGCCCATGGCACGCTCGAGTGTCGAGATCGAGGGAGCCCGGGACGTAACGAGGCTCTGTTCCTTCTGAAGCGTGACCAGAAGCACGCGGGCGGAGACGCCGCAGGCGGCCTGCACCTTGTACAGGATCGCCGAGACGGGTTCAGATGAAGCGCCGGAGTAGGCCGAGCATTGGTCGTTGGCCGCACGAGAGGTCGTGCTGACCCTCAGGACATCGAGGCACTGGTCGTTCTGGCAGCCCCCGACCATCCTGGAGAGAAACGACTGGATCTCCGCCTGCGACATCGCGTTCGCGTCGAAGAACTGCCCGTCGCTGATGATGTTGCCGGCGTCGAACGAGTCTGACGCCGCCGTCGCCTCTGTCGAGGAGAAGGGTGCTGCGAGGGCAAGCGTCGCTGCCAGGGCAAGCGACACGGCCCCCGCCACAGCTCGTCCAACTACTCGTCTCTTCACCACATCCCCCGTTTCTTCTCTGACAGAGTACGCAGTGCTCTTGCAGATGCCGGGCAATGACGAGTCATTGAGACGCCCCTGGCAGGATTGGCGAGTGGAACCAGTGAGCAAACAACGTGCGGCACTCGTCATCTCGTACTCCGTCATCGCCACGGATCCACGAGTGCGGCGAGAAATCGATTGGTTGCATGCTGCGGGCTGGACCGTCGACACCCTTGGGCTCGGGGAGCTCTCCGATGAGCGGGTTCGCACTCATTTCGCCATCACCGATCTCTCCGGTGCAGCAACCACGCGCGTGGGCCAGCTCTTTATCCACCTTGTCCTCACCGCACGTCGTCGCTTCTCGACGTTGGCACTCAAGCGAGTGCCAGCGAGCGTGGTACAGCAACTAGCGGCTCATGCATACGACGCGATCGTCTTCAACGAGTACGAGTTCGTGCCTTGGGTGACAGATCATCGCCTTTTCGACCCGAGCAGGTCACATCTTCATCTCGACCTCCACGAGTATCACGAGCCGAGACTCCAAGCCCGCACACGCTGGGCTCGGCTGACGGGCGGCTACTACCGTTGGGTGCGGAAGCACATCGGTTCGCCGCAATTCGCATCCCGATCCACGGTGGCTAGGGGCATCGCAGACCTCTACGAACGTGAGTTCGGCTTCGACAAGATGTCGCTCGTGCGGAACGCGCCCCCGTACGTCGAGCAGGCGCCATCACCCGTCGACCCGTCTCGGGTGCGTCTCCTCTTCCATGGCATGGCGAGCTGGGCACGCGGCTTCACACAGATCATCGACGCGTTCGAAGGACTCGACGAACGCTACTCGATGAGCTTCATGCTCACCCAACCACAACACAATATCGACCGGCTCCGCGCCCTCATCGAAGAGCGAGGGCTCGCCGAGCGGGTGCGAATCGTGCCGCCATCTCCCATGCGCGAGATCTCTCAGCGGATCAACGAATATGACCTCGAGATCGTCTTCTACCCCTCCACCACGACGAACGTACGTCTTGCTCTACCCAACAAGATCTTCGAGGCGATTCAAGGACGACTGGGACTCGTCGTCGGCCACAGCCCGATGCTGGAGGAAATCGTCGTCGCGCACGGCAATGGCGTCGTCGTTGACGGATGGACGGGGGCTGACCTCCGTGACGCGTTGAACTCACTGACACCCGAGCGAGTCGCACACCTCAAGGAGGCCTCGGCACGCGCCGCCCAGCAGCTCAACGCCGAGAACGAGGGCGTGACATTCCTCGCCGCACTCGGCATCACATCCGGCCCGTCAGATATCGCGCGCTAGACTCTTGGAACAACGCTAAGGCCGGAGGAGCATGACGTCGATCTGGCGCTTGTATCGCGATGTCGTCGGGATCCTGCCCGGCAGGGCACAGCGATTCCTGGTCTGGTACGCGATCGCGCTGGCCGCATTGTCGTTCCTGGACGGTATTGCGCTTGCCCTGCTCGCCCTCGCGATCGCGCCTCTTGCGGCTGGCGATCCCCTTGCTCTACCCGTAATCGGTGAACTCGACACGACGGGCATCATCGTGCTGATCGCGACGATCTCATTCTTGATCGTGCTGAAGAGCGTCGCGGCGGTACTCCTCCTCTGGCGGACGACCCGTACTTTCGCCCACTACGAACTCGAGCTGGGGAGCCGACTGTTCGAGGCGTATATCCGGTCACCCTGGGTGGAGCGGCTGAAGAAGAACTCCGCCGACATCGTGCGCACAACGGACGGCAGCGTGTCCACGACGATCTCGGGATTCGTCCTCCCAGCGTCGACGCTGCTCGGTGAGGCCATGACATCCGTGACGCTCGTCTTGGTGCTGGCGGTCACCCAACCACTCATCGCAGTCGTAACCGTGCTGTATCTCGGAGCGCTCGGAGTGATCCTGTACTTCGTCGTCACCCGCCGGGTACGGCAGGCGGGCCGGGTCGCACTCCGCTATTCACTCAAGTCGTCACGACTTATCACGGAGATGGTCGGAGCGCTGAAAGAAGTCACGCTGCGCAACGCGGCCTCCGCCGTCTCGGCGGTGGTCAAGGCGAATCGCACGCACTCGACGCGCGCACGTGCCAACGCGCAGTTCCTCAATCAGATCCCCCGCTATGCGCTCGACTCCGGCATCATCGGAGGCTTCGTTCTCGTCGGGGTAGTCGGCTACACAACCGGCGGTGTGGCCGGAGCCACAACCGCGCTCGCCCTCTTCGGTCTGGCGGGGTTCCGCATGGCGCCTTCCCTCGTACGTTTCCAGAGCGTGTTGTCGCAATTGAACGTCAGCCGGTCACACGCCGAGCTGGTCCTCCACGAGATCCGCCATGCGGAGACCGCCCGTTCGGTGCTCGACGATGGTCGCGCTGAGCTCGAGCTCCCCGATCGCCCGTCGAACCTGCGCTTCGCCGACGTGAGCTTCGCCTATTCGGAGGATGCCGATCCCGCGGTTCGGCACGTGGATCTGACCATCCCCTTCGGCTCGACGGTGTCGTTCGTGGGAGCCTCCGGCGCCGGCAAGTCGACCATGATCGATTTGCTCCTCGGGCTGATCGAACCCACTGAGGGTTCCATCGAGGTCGACGGCAGACAGCTTCGGGACTACACGAACTCGTGGCGCAGTCGCGTCGCGTACGTGCCGCAGGATGTGTCGATTTTCGACTCCAGCGTGGCTCAGAACGTCGCGCTCACGTGGGAGAACGATTTCGATCGGGAGCGTGTCAAGAATGCGCTGGAGCGTGCCCAATTGCTCGACACCGTCGACGGTCGGCTCGGTGGCATCGATGGTCGAGTCGGAGAACGCGGGCTGGCACTGTCGGGAGGACAACGCCAGCGTCTTGGGATCGCGCGGGCTCTCTACGCCGATCCGCTCGTGCTCGTCATGGACGAAGCGACAAGTGCTCTGGACACCGCGACGGAGGCGGCTGTCACCACCGCGATCCGCTCGCTGCGCGGTTCGATGACCATCATCACCGTCGCGCACCGGCTGTCGACGGTTGTCGACTCCGACATCATCTTTTTCATGAGCAAAGGTCGCGTGGTCGCGAATGGCACCTTCCCCGAGCTCGTGAAAGCCGTGCCCGAGTTCGCGGTTCAGGCCGCCCTGGCAGGACTCACCGACTAGGCACCGCGAGAGAGAAGCGCATCCGCCACGGCGTCCGCGGCGTGGCCCGTGCCGTACGGTGTCGCATCAGTGGGCGCCGGCGCGGCACGCATCGCCGCAGCGGCGAGCGCCGACAGATCGGTTCCGACGAGGACATTCCACCCGAGCTCGACCGTCTCCACCCACTCGGTCTCCGGCCGCACCGTAGTGCACGGAACGCGCAAGAGGAACGCCTCCTTCTGCAAGCCACCGGAGTCAGTGATGACGCCCGCGCTCTTCATGACAGCGGAGACAAGGTCGGGATACGGCAGCGGGTCCACGACGCGGATGGCACCACGCTCGAGCCGCATCCCGGACTCGCTGGCGAGACGAACCAACCGTGGGTGAGCCAACAGGAGCACTGGAAGCGACAGGCTCGCCAGTTGATCGATGATCGCCTGTAGGCGGGACGGGTCGTCGGTGTTGTCGGGCCGGTGCAATGTCGCGACGAGATAGTTGCCATCACCGAGGCTGAATGGCGCCGGATTGGCGGCGACCGCGTCGCGGGTCGCGTACAGCACGTCCGTCATGACGTCGCCGACCAACAGGCTCCGCTCCGCCAGCCCCTCTCGCACGAGATTGTCCATCGCCACGGTGGTCGGAGCGAGCAGGAGATCCGCTGCATGATCCGTCAGCACCCGGTTGTGTTCCTCGGGCATCCTGCGATTGAACGACCGCAGGCCCGCTTCAAGGTGCGCCAAGGGCAGATGGAGCTTCACGCTCGCGAGAGCTGCTGCGATCGTCGAATTGGTGTCTCCATACACGAGCACCCAATCGGGCATCTTCTCGATGAGAACCCGCTCGATGCCTTCGAGCATGGCTCCCGTCTGGGCACCATGCGGTCCGGACCCGACTCCCAGGTTCACGTCGGGCGCAGGGATTCCCAGGTCGCGGAAGAACGCGTCGCTCATGCGCTCGTCGTAGTGCTGACCCGTGTGAAGGATGATGTGCTCGGCGCGCCCCGTGAGAGCGTGCGCAACGGGAGCCAGCTTGACGAACTGCGGTCGGGCGCCGACAACACTGAGGATCTTCACGACACGAGCGTAGCCGGAGGTGCCGGAGGCTCCTTCTCGTAGACTCGACGGGTGAACGAGAACCTCCCGAGTTCCCGTCCGCACGTTCTCTACGTGGCGTGGGGGTATCCACCCTCCCGTGGGGCCGGCATGTACCGCGCGCTCGCAACGGCGAATGCCTTTGCGAGGGAAGGCTGGCGCGTCACCGTGCTCACCGCCACTCGCGACACCTTCGAACGTCTGACTGGAGCCGACCCCGAGGCCGAGGCGAAGATCGATCCACGCGTCGAGGTCGTGCGCATCCCCTTCGATCCGCAGCGGGGCGGAGATGATCTCGCGAAATGGCCGCGTCTTCGCGTGAGTTCACCGCCCCTGTGGAACTTCATCCGGAACCTGCGGGCGCGGTGGGGCTTTCCTGAGAAGAACTACGGCACCTGGGCACGTCCCCTCGCGCGCGCGGCTCGGGCGATCCATCGAAGCCACCCCGTCTCCTTGGTCGTGGGCTCCGCCAACCCGAACGTCGACTTCGTCCCCGGACAAGTGCTTCATCGTCGAGCTAAGGTCCCCTACGTGATGGATCATCGGGACGCCTGGCATCTCGACGTCTACACGGGAAAGACCGTGGAAACGCACAAGGGTTCTCGCGCGCTCGAGCGGAGGCTGCTGGAGGACGCGATGGAGGCGTGGTTCGTGAATGAACCGATCCGGGACTGGCACGCCACGCAGTTTCCCCACCGTGCGGAGCATTTCCATGTCGTCTCGAACGGTTACGACCCCGAGTTCATCGATGCGGATCACACCCGCCGCCCCGACTCCGCCGCCCTCGTTTTCGGATACCTGGGCACCATTTACGGTCCGATACCGCTCAAGGAGACGCTCGACGCCTGGCGGCTGGCCCGGAGACGTTCGACCCTGGTGGCAGACGCGCGACTGGAGTTCTTCGGTCGCCTCGGTCACTTCAGCGATGCCGACAGCGATACCGCAGCCCTGCTTGAGGCGTATGCCGATGACGCCGTGAGCTACCGCGGTCCCGTGTCGAAAACCCAGGTGTCCCGGGTGTACCAGGAACTCGACGCGTTGCTGCTGATCATCAGCCATAGCCGATACGTCACGAGCGGCAAAGTGTTCGAGTACGCGGCCACCGGCCTGCCCATCGCGGCGCTGCACCATCCTGAGACGGCGACATCAACCGTGCTCCGTGGACGGCCGATGTGGTTCCCGGCGACCGCAGTGTCAGTCGAGGACTTCGCAGACGCCATCATCGCCACAGCTGAGGCCGCTGCAACGATGTCGCCCGGTGATCTCGCAGCAGCCACCGCGTGGTCGCACCATCTGGCTCGCGACGAGCAACTGCTCCCCCGCATCCGAGCACTCCGCGTACGCGTGACTGGTGGTCGGGCATGACCGAGCCGGAAACCGTCACCGTCGTCGTCGCTCGGCCCACGGCGGCGAAGATCGCGGGAGAGTCACTGGTCGACCGTGTGCTTGAGCGCAACCCTCGTGCGAGGATCGAGGTGATCGGAGTCGACCTCGACCTCCGCGCGCCAGGCGAGAGCTACCTTGCAGTGCCGGTTGACGGCTACACACGACTGCTGCGCCGTCTCGGGGCGCAGGGGATCTACCAGCGGCTAGCGCAGTTCCCCGCGGGCCGCTTGCTGAACTCGGTCGGGCCCCTGGATCCTGGTCGCGTGACGTGGCGTTCGATCCGCCGTCATGCGGATGCGCGTAGGTGGATCTCACGCGCTGATCTCCTCATCGCGAGCGACGACGAGTCCGTGATGTCCGCGTGGCATGCGAGACGTCGAGGGTGGGTGCCCGAGGCCCGGTTCGATCCGCGTTCGCGCCCGCGCATCGACACGATCGCGGCTTCTTAACGCAGTACCGAGGACAGCTGAGCGGCCGAACGACGACCGTCGTGCACGTCGCGCACGAACTCCGAACCCTCTGCTGCGTACTGGGTGGCCGTGGATCGGTCTGCGAGAACATCCCGCACGACGCGCTCGAGATCGTGCCGTGTCGCCTCGAGAATGGGAAGTCGTCGCCCCGTCGTCGTCAGGACGTGGTCCCGCACCTGCGCGGAGACGTGTCCGATCACGACTCGCCCTGCCGCCATAGCTTCACAGGCGGCAACACCATAGTCACCGAGCCTCAGTTGGTCGATGACGATGTCCGCACCCCCATAGTGATCGGGCATGGAGTCGTGTGCGACACCCGACAAGCGACGGTACTCGATGAGCCCCTCGGCCTCGAGACGCTTCATCGCGAGATCGATGAACTGGGATCCCTTCACATGGGACTTACTCGGCGCGTGCACGACGACCGGCAGCCGCTTGGACCATAACGGCGTTGCGGCGATCCAGTGCTCGGGCTCCACCACGACCGGGAGCCACCTCGCCGAGGGCACATCGAGCAACAGTCCCGGAGTGGAGACGAAGACCGGTGCCGCGAGACGCTCGAGGAGTTTCTTGTTGCGACGCACCTGCCGTTCGACCTGGGGCACGCGATCTCGCAACACGTCGACGAACGGCGATTCCGGCTCTGTCGAAGCGTGCAGTTCGGGTGAACGAATGTCGCTGCCGTGGCAGAGCATGAACACTTGCACCCCCCGAGCGCGGAGTCGCTCGACCTGACGGCCACAGGATTCGTCAAGCGGTGCGCCGAACGGGTTGCGCTCCGCTTCCACCATGACGTGGGTGAAATGATCCGCAACCGCTTCGAATTCGCTACGCTGCCACCGCGTGGACGCCACATAGGCGCCGTACGGGATTGTGCGGTCGGCTCGCAAACGGAATGCGTTTGGTACGTCCGCAACCATGTTGATGGCCGCAGCGCCCGGGATGTGCTTGTCGACGCTTCGAGCCCACAGCCAACCCTGGCCCGCGAAGTTTACGGGAGCTATGTACAAAGTGATATCGGCGTCAAGGCGCTTGGGCGAACCGGGAAGATCCGATGAGTTCCAACGAAGACGTTGCGGAAGCAATCGCGCCAGGATGCTTTCGGGGATCAATCGGAGGATCTTCCCCTCGATCCACGTCACAACTCGCATCACAGCAGCCTAAGTTGCGCGTGCGAGCATCGACGAGCACCCCAGCAGACGCGCGACACCAAAGCAGCCCTACAACAGGCGCGACGCGACCATGTAGCGAGGTGCGCCGTCGCGAGCCAGGATGCCGACAGGATGCCGCGTCAGTATCGCCGCGGGTCGACGAAACTCCCTGCGCTCGGTCGACAGCCTTCGAAGAGTCGAGACGGCCGCGGACCCGGAGGAAATCGCGTCGACCAGACGACGATCTGCGATCGACAGGCTGCGCTCCCAGCCGGGAGCCAACTCGCGGTATCTGGCCAGCAAGTCGGCCAAGTACTTTGCATCACGCTCTGTCCAGCGCTCTTCGCGCAGTCGTACGAGAACGCCCGAGAATACGTGTATCCGCACGGTCTTGACGATGATCGCGCGGCGCACCCTCGCGTCCTGGGCCGTGAACCAGGGATCCTCGACCAATTCGGTGATCGCGGCGAAGTCCTGCTCTGGCGGGGTTGCCTGAAAGGTGACCCGGCTAGGAGCGTCGTTCCCTACGACGTACGAGGGCAGGCCACGCCCATATCCGATCCGCTCGCCGGAGAACCACAACTTGAGGCCGAACAACTGGTCCGAGCCGTTTCGAAGATGCGTGGGGAAGCGCAAGCCCAAGGTGACGAGAGTCTCCCGCTTCAGTAGACCTAGCGGTGCGGTGCGGTACGCCAGTCGATCCCGTAGCGGGTCGAGCCCCGACACTTTTCCCCATCGCACCGGAGGCGTCCGCACCATCGTGCCGGTGTCGTGACGCTCGGCGGGGATCACAACGCTCAACCGATGGCGCCGCGCGCGATTGAGCCACGCGGCGAGGGCCCCGTCCTCCAGCAGGTCGTCGGAGCCCATGATCGACACATAGTCGGCTCGCGAGTTTTCGATGCCGAAGTTGAAAGGTGCTGCGGGAGTCCTCAAACCGTCGTGCAGCTCGACCAAGCGCACGCGAGATCCGACGGTGTCATCGAGCGTCACCCGGATCGCGTTCATGTCCACGTTGTGGCATACGACCGTGACCCGCAGTTGCGAGCCGTCAAGACCAGATCGCAACAGCGAAGAAACGGCCCGTTGCGTGGGACGACTCGCGTCGTGGACAGGCACGATGACCTCGACCGCGTGGGTCACGCTATAACCTCCATGACGGCTTCCGCAGCACCCTCCGCCGCGCTGCGGCCCGCGGCCGTGCGCTGTGCCCAATCTCGGATGGCTCGCCGCCGCTCGGGGTCCACCGCGGCATCCAGAGCCTGCTGCATGGCCGTGGCCACCTGTGCCTCATCGTAGGCCACAGCAATGCCCGCATCCGTGTCGGTGAGGAACTCGCTTGCGGGACCCTCCCCCGCGAAGATCGCCGGGGTGCCGCACAAGGCAGCCGCGTACAGCTTGGTGGGGAACGCGAATCCGTAGCCAACTCCCGGCCTCACACTGGCCAAGGCGCCCCGCGCGCCCCGCAACCACGCGGCGACGTCGGCAGGAGCCACCCGAGGAACAAGACGGATTGCGCCGTCCGGCAACGTGGCCGCGATCTCCTCAAGCTCAGACCAATCCGACCCCTGCCCCACGAAGACGAGCACCGCCTCCGGTCGCTGGGGGTGAATGCGTGCGAACGCCTTCGCGAAGATCACTGCACCGTGCACCTCGGACGCGGTGCCTGTGTACACAAGGTACGGAGCGTCAAGATCGACCGCAGCCCCATCGGAGGTGAAGTGAGCGGGTTCGACTCCGTTTCCGACCGTCTGCACGGTGTCGACGACACCCAATTCCGCCAGCCTCCGAGTCATTGCCTCTGAGACAGACAGAACTGCGCGGGCACCGCGCCACGCGAACAGCTCCAGCGCGCGGAGCACGCGAATGACGAGTCTCGACGTGGTCGCGTTGACGGCTGCATCCGACCACACGTCCGCGGCGTAGTACACGTACGGGATGCGCCGAAGTGCACACACGACGCGCACGACACTTCCGGTAGTCGGTGGCGGTTCGACGACGACGACGTCGGGTCGCTTCACGAACAGCAGACGGAAGAAGAGGGGGATGTCGAAGCTCATGTACTGGGCGTAGCCCCGCACGTAGCCGTCGCGATCCCGGAGCACCCACGCCCGACGTACCTCTCCAGCCGGGATACTCTCGCTCGCGGAGTCGGCTGGTGGACGGGTGGTGAGTACCGCGACCTCGACACCGCGATTGAGCAGCGCTACGCACAGCGAGTGCAGTCGTAGCGATGCCGCGGCGGGCTCGGGCAGATAGATGCGGCTCGCGATGACGACGCGCATGGCGCTCAAAGCCCGACGGATCGGCCCGACCGAGACGACTCGAGCATCGCTTCCACGACGCCGAGCGTGCGCAGGCCCTGCTCCATCGTGACGACCTCGCTCGGTTCACCGAGAATCGCGTCACGGAACGCCTCGTGCTCCACACGAAGCGGCTCGCGCTTCTGGATCGCGTAGCGGATCATGTCGCCCTCGCTCACACCACGGAAGGCCGTCACTGACTCCCACTCGAGCGGGAAAGTGCCGTTCGCGTGAAACGTCAGGTCACCGGTCGACGTGTCCGCGACGAAGGTGCCCTTCTCGCCCGTGATGATCGTGAGGCGCTCCTTCATCGGGCTGAGCCAGTTCACGACGTGGTTCACGATGATCCCGTTCGCGAGACGCCCGGTCGCGAGGATCATGTCCTCGTGCGGGCGCCCGCTCTTGAGCGCGATCTGGCCGAACACGGTCGCGTAGGGCGAATCGGCGACCCACGCCGTGAGGTCGATATCGTGCGAAGCGAGATCCTTGCCGACGCCGACGTCGGCGATGCGCGAAGGGAACGGCCCCTGGCGACGCGTCGCGATCTGATAGACCGCCCCCAGCTCACCGGCGCGGATGCGGCGGCGAGCCTCGAGGAGGGCCGGGTTGAAGCGCTCGACGTGGCCGACGGCACCCACCAGGCCGCGCGAAGCGAACGCATCGACCATGCGCTGCCCGGCCTCGACCGTGTCGGCGATCGGCTTCTCCACGAGCGTATGCACACCCGCTTCCGCGAGAGCGAGCGCGGCCTCCTCGTGGAAGCGCGTGGGAACCGCCACGACCGCCAGGTCGAGGCGGGCGTCGATGAGCGCCGCGACATCCGGCAGCACCGGAAGTTCGCCCGCGACGCCGTGCGGATCTCCGCCGGGGTCGGCGATCGCCACGAGCTCGACACCCGGTACCTCACGCAGCACACGGGCGTGGTGCCGGCCCATCATGCCGACACCGAGCAGCCCGGCGCGCAGAGCCGCCATCAGGCGCCCGCCCGCGCGACCGCGTTCACGGCCGACACGATGCGTTCGAGGTCGGCCTGCGAGAGCGAGGGATGCACGGGGAGCGAGACGACCTCGGCCGCCGCACGCTCGGTCTCCGGTAGTTCGAGCCCTGGCGCATACGACGTGAGCGAAGGCAGACGATGGTTGGGGATCGGATAGTAGACACCCGAGCCCACCCCGTGCTCGTCGCGCAGAGCGGTTACGAAGCCGTCGCGGTCCTCCAGCACGCGGATCGTGTACTGGTGGTAGACGTGCGTCGCCCCCTCGGCGACCGGCGGCACGACCACGCCGCGCAGGTTCTCATCGAGGAATGCAGCATTGCGCTGGCGCTGCGCCGTCCAGGCATCGACCTTCGTGAGCTGCACCCGGCCGATCGCGGCGTGGATGTCGGTCATGCGCGCGTTGAAGCCGACGACCTCGTTGCGGTACTGCTGCTCCATGCCCTGGTTACGCAGCAGTCGCGCGGCACGCGCGAGCTCGGGCGAGTCGGCGACGATCATGCCACCCTCGCCTGAGGTCATGTTCTTGGTCGGGTAGAGGCTGAACATCGCGAAGCGGCCGAAGGTGCCCACCTTTCGTCCGCCGAGCGCTCCACCGTGAGCCTGGGCGGCATCCTCGAAGATCGCGAGACCGTGCCGGTCGGCGACCGCCTGCAGCTCGGTCATGTGAGCGGGATGCCCGTACAGGTGCACGGGCATGATCGCCTTCGTGCGGGGTGTGATCGCAGCTTCCACGGATGCCGGGTCGAGACTGAAATGCTCCGGCTCGATGTCGGCGAATACCGGTGCAGCGCCCGTGAGCGCCACCGAGTTGCCGGTGGCCGCGAAGGTGAACGAGGGCACGATCACCTCGTCGCCTGCCCCGATGCCGACCGCGAGCAGACCGAGGTGCAGGCCCGCCGTTCCGGAGTTCACCGCGACGGTCTCACGTCCATCCGCGAAGTGCACACCGAACTCCTGCTCGAAAGCAGCGACCTCGGGCCCCTGCGCCACCATTCCGGAGCGCAGCACCCGGTCTACGGCCTCGCGTTCCTCGTCGCCGATGATGGGCTTCGCTGCGGGAATGAAATCGTTCACTGCTCGACCTCTCGCAGGCCCTCGCCTGCCCTTTCGTAATAGGCACCCGTCTGAGGGCAACGGAAACCTTCGCCGTCGGCGACGAGCGGCACGCCCGCACGGCCGACCCAACCCAGGCATCGCGCCGGAACTCCCGCGACGAGCGCGTGGGGCGGCACATCTTTCGTGACGACCGCGCCAGCCGCCACCGTCGCCCACTCGCCCACGGTCACCGGGGCGACGCACACCGCCCGAGCACCGATGGACACGCCGCGCTCGATCGTGACACCCACGGGCTGCCAGTCGTGCGCGCTCTTGAGCGAGCCGTCGGGGTTGATGGCCCGCGGGTAGGTGTCGTTCGTCAGCACGACCGCCGGCCCGATGAACACTCCATCGGCGAGTCGTGCAGGCTCATAGACAAGCGCATAGTTCTGCACCTTGCAGTTGTCGCCGAGCGTCACGCCCGTGCCGATGTAGGCGCCGCGGCCCACGATGCAGTTCTCGCCGAGCACCGCATCCTCGCGTACCTGGGCCAGGTGCCAGATCGAGGAGCCTGCACCCACAGATGCCGACTCGGCGACGTCCGCGGAGTCCACGATGCGGACGTTGTCCGGGCGGCTCACAGCAGGGGTCTTCCTCACTTCTCGCGGTCAGGGGGAACCATGCAAGGCTATCGCGTTCTGTCAGAATGGCCGTATGAGCGATGTGCCCGCCGGCGACCCGATCGCCAGGGCAACAGACCCCGAAAACTGGGTCGTCATCCCGCTCTACAACGAGGCGTCGGTGATCGCCGAGGTCGTCGCGGGGTTGCGCAAGAGCTTCGTCCACATCGTCTGTGTGGACGACGGATCGACCGATGGCTCGGCCGCGATCGCGGAAGCCGCAGGAGCCCGTGTGCTGCGGCACCCGCTCAATCTGGGTCAGGGGGCCGCGCTGCAGACAGGCATCGCCTACGCGCGAGAGCAGCCGGACTGCCGCTACATCGTCACGTTCGACGCCGACGGACAGCACCGCGTCGTGGATGCGGTGGCCATGGTGGAACTCGCCCGCAGCGAGAACGCCGCGATCGTGTTCGGCTCACGCTTCCTCGACGATCGCACCAAGCCGGGCGCGCTCAAGAGACTCGTGTTGAAGACCGCCGTGGTGGTCACCAACTGGACGACGGGGCTGCGACTGACCGACGCGCACAACGGCCTTCGCGTGATCCGCGTGGATGCAGCACACGGCATCCACCTGCAGCAGGATCGGATGGCGCATGCCACTGAGATCGTGCTGCAGTTGCGGCGCACAGGGCTGCCGTGGCGTGAGTTCCCCGTCGAGGTGCTCTACACCGACTACTCGAGGGCGAAGGGGCAGTCGTTGCTCAACTCGATCAACATCCTCGTCGACCTGATCGTGAACTAGGAGCGCACCATGTGGTTCCAAATCATCTTGATCGCGGCGATGGTCGCGATCGCCGCCTACCTCATCCGGGCCACTCCGACGCCCAAGCATCTCGCCGTGCGGCGTCTGCTCGTGCTCGTCGCGCTCATAGCCGCCGTCGTGGTCGTGATCTGGCCGGGAGTGCTCACCTGGCTGGCGCACCTCGTGGGCATCGGTCGCGGCTCCGACCTGCTCTTCTACGCGGCGATCGTCGCGTTCCTGTTCTACGTGGTCGTCGACTACAAGCGCTCCGTGCAGGCGTCGCGCGCCACGACGCGGCTGGCTCGTGAACTCACTCTCACCGAGGCGAGACTGCAGGACACCCTGGCGGCATCGCGCGACGACCGCTCGGTAGAATCGTGATTTCGACCGACAAGAGAGTTCACACGTGAAGATCGCCGTCATCGCCTTGGGAAAGATCGGCCTCCCGCTCGCCGTCCAGTTCGCCTCGAAGGGGCACGAGGTGGTCGGGGTGGATGTGAACCCGACGACGGTCGACCTCGTCAACCAGGGCCGTGAGCCGTTCCCCGGAGAGGCGCAGCTGCAGCAGAAGCTCAGCGAACTCGTGCCGGCCGGGCGCCTGCGCGCCACGACCGACTATGCGGATGCCGTTCCCAGCGCTGATGCCGTCGTGCTCGTCGTGCCGCTCTTCGTCGACGAGCAGACCGCCGAGCCGGATTTCGGTTGGATGGACGCCGCCACGCGCTCCCTCGGCGAGCACCTCACGCCGGAAACGCTCGTGGCCTACGAGACCACGCTTCCCGTGGGCACGACGCGCACGCGTTGGAAGCCGCTGCTCGAGGAGGTCTCCGGTCTCACCGAGGGCGAGGACTTCCACCTCGTCTTCTCTCCCGAGCGCGTGCTCACCGGCCGCGTCTTCGAAGACCTACGCAAGTATCCGAAGCTCGTCGGCGGGCTCAGCGACGAGGGCGCGCGCCGCGCCGTCGAGTTCTACGAGGCCGTGCTCGACTTCGACGAGCGCGACGACCTCCCCCGCCCGAACGGTGTTTGGGATCTCGGCTCGGCCGAGGCGTCCGAGCTCGCCAAGCTCGCCGAGACCACCTATCGCGACGTCAACATCGGGCTCGCCAACCAGTTCGCGCGGTACTCCGAGCAGATCGGCGTCGACGTGTACCAGGTGATCGACGCCTCGAACTCGCAGCCGTACAGCCACATCCACCGTCCCGGCATCGCTGTCGGCGGCCACTGCATCCCCGTCTACCCGCGGCTCTATCTATGGAACGACCCGGAGGCCACCGTCGTGCGCGCGGCGCGTGAGGCGAACGCCGGTATGCCGCACCACGCTGTGACCCTGCTTGAGGGCGCCTACGGCGATCTCACGGGGGCACGCGTCGCGGTGCTCGGCGCGGCCTATCGCGGCGGCGTCAAGGAGACCGCGTTCTCGGGCGTCTTCGCCACCGTCGAGGCGCTCCGCGCCGCCGGCGCGGTGCCGCTCGTGCAGGACCCGCTGTACACGGATGAAGAGCTCGTCAAGCTCGGCTTCGAGCCGTATCACCTGGGCGAGCCTGCGGATGCGGTGGTCATCCAAGCCGACCACGCCGAGTACCGCGAAGTCACCGGCGCGCAGGTGCCGGGTGTGAAGGCGGTCGTCGACGGGCGCCGCGTCAGCTCGACTGAGGCTTGGCCGGGGGCCGCCTACCGCGTCATCGGCCGCGCCGCCTCCTGACTGTCATGGACTCAAGGCCCCGCATCGCGGTCACGACCGGTGCGTTGCGAGTGCCTCCGACGTATTTCGTTCTCCAGCATGCGGCGCTGCTCGCGGACTCCTACGAGTTCGAAGTCTTCGCCCGAGTAGCCGACATCCGCGATGATTCCCAGGGCGTCCCGATCTACGATGCGACGCGAGTCGGCGGCTCGTTCGGCCGACGCTCCCGCGCGTCGCTGCTCTTCGGGGGGGCGCAGACGCGCGCGATCAGCCGCTTCGAGCCCGCACTGGTGCACCAACATTTCGGTACCTGGTCGGAGCCCGCCATCGTGGCGGCGCGACGTGCCGAGGTTCCGATGATCACCACCCTCCACGGATACGACGTCTTCGCGGGGCTCGGCGCGGCCGCCGAGCCCCGCAGCTGGCCCCGGCGTCTCGGCGACAACACGCGAGCTCGATCGACCCAGGCGGCGTACGCGATGAGTTCGCGACTCCTTGCGGCGAGCCGCTATCTCGCCGACCGGTCAGTCGAGGGAGGTGCCGATGCGGGAAAGCTGCGCGTGCACTACCAGGGTGTCGACACCGACTACTTCCGCCCCGAGCCGGTGCCCCAGTCAGGCGAACCCGGCATCGTCTTCGTCGGCGCTCTCACCGAACTCAAGGGCCCGGGAGATCTGGTGCGTGCCTCGCTCAGCCTCGCGCCCCGTCTGCCGCACCGGTTGGTGCTGGTGGGCGAAGGCCATCTGAGACCGGAACTCGAACGAGCAACAGCAGGATCACCTCACGTGACCTTCGCGGGCCGCCTCGCGCGCGACGAGGTGCGTGAGGTGATGCGAGGCGCGCACGCACTGGTGCTTCCCACTCAGCTGAGCGAAGGACGCCGGGAAGCCGCGGGCCTCGTCCTGCTTGAGGCGCAAGCGCTCGGCGTTCCCGTCGTAACCTACGCAAGCGGTGGCGCCCCGGAGATGCTTCGGGACGGTGTGACCGGACTCGTCGTCGGGGAGCGCGACATCGCCGCACTCACTGACGCGATCCGCCAACTGCTCGAACTCCCGAGCGCGGAGTACCGTCGCATGTCGGTTCAAGCCCGCGACTTCGTCGTGCGTGAACGCAGCCTTGCGGCGAGCGCTGCGGAGCTCGACACGCACTATCGCGAACTCATCGGCTGATCGCTCAGCCGTTGATCGCTCAGCCGTTGCTCGCGCGCCGATAGGCGTTCCACTTGCGCAGCTGCCACCACGGGTTGGCCAGCAGCCACCACAGCCGTCGCGCGGTGGAGTACTCGCGGTCGACCGCGATGCGGGGCGCGTCGAGGTAAGTCCACCGCAGCGCCTGCGCGAACGCGGCCGTGCGTGACACCCGGGGCAGCTCCCGCCCGATCGAGCGCAGACCGTTCTGGTCGGCAGCGATCCGGTCGGCGAGTGTCGCGAAGGTCACGTCGTTCGAGTGCAGCACGGCGCCACGGGGCGCGTAGGCCTTGCGCAGCCCGGCGTCGATGACGTCGCGCCCGAACTGCTGATCCTCGGCGTACGGCACGTCGCGATACGGCACCGCACCCGTCAGCACCGAACGCCGGGCGGCCGAGTTCGCATCCGAGTAGAAGGCGGCGGCGTTGCGCGCACCCTCATCGTCGAGCGTCCCGTCGTCGTACACGACGGTGTATCCGTAGTCGGGCCCGAGGCGCTCGAACACCCGCTGGATGTCGTACTTCAGCACGGGCGGCGCGTCAGGTCGCGGCACCTGCTTGCCGACGACCGCCGCGATGCGCTCGTCATCGCGCAGCGGCTCCACGAGCCCGCTCAGCCAGTCGTCGGATGCGGGAACGGCATCGTGCGTCAGGTACGCCACGAGCTCGCCCGTCGCGAGCCGCGCCGCGAGATCCCGGGTGCGTCCGTGACCGAACTCGCTGTTGGGGATCTCGTGCAGCCGCACCCGCGGATGCCGCGCCACGATGTCGAGCGTCGCATCCGTCGACCCCGAGTCGATCACGAGCAACTCGACCTCGCCCGGATAGCGCTGGCCCTCGACCGCCGTGAGCAGCGCGTCGAGGTACTGCGCGCCGTTGTAGGTCAGCACGGCGACGGTCACCGACGGCGCGGTCATCCGGTGGCCCCCCGCTCGCGCGAGATCTCGCGCCAGGTGCGCTCGATGCCGTCGGCGAGCTCGACTGTCGCGGTGCGCCCGAACTCCGTGTCGAAGCGGGACACGTCGATGAGCGACCGCGCCACGAAGCCGCGAGGCGTCTGCCGACGCTCCACCTGCGCGCGCCTGCCCGCGACCGCCTCGGCGAGGGCGAGCACCTCGGCGACGCTGTGCGGCTCGCCGCTGCCGACGTTGTACACGGCGTGCGCATGGTCGGCATCGGCAAGCCGGGCGACCTGCCGCGCGACGTCAGGGGCGAACACGTAGTCGCGCACCATCGAGCCGTCGTCGTAGACGAGCACGGGCTCGCCCGCGGCGAGACGGCGCAAGAGGATCGGGATGAGCCCCTGCTCGCGATCGGCGCGCTGCCGCGGGCCGTAGGGGTTCGAGATGCGCAGCGCGATCGTGTCGAGGCCGGTGACATCCCTGAAATACCGCAGGAAGCCCTCGACCGCGAGCTTGCCGATGCCATAGGGCGAGATCGGCGCGGGCGCGGTCTGCTCGGACGCCGGTTCGGGCCCGACATCCCCGTAGACGGCGCCCCCGGTCGAGGCGAACACGACGCGTTCCACCCCGCGCTCCGCCGCCGCCGTGAGCATCGACACGGTCGTCGCGACCTCGCGCTGCACCTCGGCGAGCGGATCACGCAGCGAGCTCACGGGGGTTGTGGCGCCGCCGAAGTGGAACACCACCTGCTGACCGGCCATGGCATCAGCGACGGCGTCCGCGTCGCCGAGATCTCCCTGCACCGCCCGCACATCCGGGGCCGTGTAGACTGTGTCGCGCGAGAACCTGTCGAACACCGTCACCCGGTGACCGGCGGTCGCGAGCTCATCGACGAGTGACGACCCGAGGAAGCCGTTGCCTCCGAGCACGAGCGCGTCAACCACGGATGCTCCGTTCGAACGCTGCGAGGAACTGGCGCCCCGACTCCTCCCAGCCGAGGGTGGACACACTCGCGGCGGCGCGTTCGGCGTAGGAGGCAGCATCCGCGCGATCGACGACCTCGATGAGCGCGTCGGCGAGTGCACGGGGGTTGGGCGCCGCGTACGCGATGTAGGGGTTGTCGGAGACGAGTCGGTTGTTCGGCCCGTCGTTGACCACCGGGATGACGCCCGCCGCGAGCAGCTCGAGCGGCAGCAGCGACATGTTGGTGAGCGACATCACGAGCCCGGCGGCGCAGCCGTTGTAGAGCGCGTTGAGCTCGCCGACCTGCAGATTGCCCACGACGCGGTGCGGGAACGGCAGATCGAGACGGCTCAGGTTCTGGCCTGCGAGCACGATGTCGTAGCCGGGCCGATCGCGTGCGAAGAGCTCGAGCGCCATCGCTCCGAGTTCGAAGCCGCGGCGCGGGGTCTCCGGGCGCGCGTAGAAGAACACGCCGCGCCGCTCGCCGCGCTCCACGAAGGAGTAGTGCGCGGGGTCTGCCCCGAAGTCGAAGTGCTCGGTGGGCATGCCGTATTCGCGCGAGAGCTTCTCGGCGAGCCAGCCTCCCGCCGTGATGCCGCGGAAACCGAAGCGGTAGGTGTTCTCGGCGAAGACCGCCTCGGAGCTCGTCGCATAGAACGACGGCTCGAAGTCCTGCACGAAGTACAGACGCTTGGCGAGCGAGGCGTCGCGGTACGAGCGGTAGGCGGTCTCCCACGAGGTCGCGAACAGCACGTCGACGTCGTCGGGGATGCCCCCCTCGGGGTAGTGCTCCATCGTCGCGGCGACATCCGCGTACGACGACGAGGTGCGCACGCGCTCCCGCGATTCCTCGAGCGTGGTCGGGTCGAAGGTGCTGTAGAGGTAGACGCGCACGGTGTGTCCGGCCTCTTCGAGGAACCGGATGAAACGGAAGATGTTCTGGTGCCCGCCGCTGTTGCGGCCGGGAGGCGACATGACCCACGCCACTGTCAGCGGGCCATCCGTGGTCAACGGCGGAGTCGCGGCAGACGGATGCGGCGTGCGCCAGTCGACGGCGATCGCGTCTTCGTAGGCCACGAGGCTCGGCCGCGTCGGCGTGTACGGCAGCGCGCGGCGCACCGATCGGGCGAGCACCGCGTAGAGGCCCTCGCCCCTCAACACGGCCCAGGCGTTACTCAGCGCGCTCATCGTGCCGATGGTACCGGCGCGGGCTCGTCGATCGCGGCGACGAGGTTGGGGCGCCGCAACTCGCGCCACACGCTGAGCAGCATCCCGATCCAGGCGAGCGCGGCGATGGTGCACACGATCGTGGGGTTCGGCAGTCCCGTCCACCACCACTCCGCGCCGGCGCCGAGGTCGGCGCCTGAGCCGTCGTTGCCGGTGATGTAGCGACGCATGTTGTAGTAGAGCGAGACGGAGAACGTGCCACCCAGCACCACCATGATGAGGATCGTCTGGATGCGCGTGAACCACCTGGTGCGATCGCCGGTGGCCAGCAGGGCGACCATGCCGAGCACGATGATGAGCGGCAGGATGTAGCGCGGCTGCACCTCGACACCCACCGGGTCGCCCCCGCGCGTGAGGGTGAAGACGGGGATGAACCACAAGGCCCCGACTGTCGCCGCCATCACGGTGAGCTTGCGCCACGTGAGATCGTGGAAACCCGTGAAGCATGCGGCGGCGAAGACCCCGACACCACCCCAGGCCACGATCTCAGGCAGGGGCGTGTCGAACCAGCCGAGCGCCCAGTAGCCGAAGACGCCCGCCCAGAGAGACGGGGTGTTGAGGATGTTGTTCACGAGCAGACCGAGCAGGTCTCCTCCCGAGAGCGCGCCGAGGGCGAACCCTCGGCCTCCGACGGGCGCGCCGAGCGCCGTGCCGCCGAAGCCGTTGAGTCCGCTGAGAATCTGTGCCGACAGCAGGAGCGAGGCGACGGCGACGAGCACCACGAGCCCCGGCACGATGAGGTGCCGCAGGTAAGCCCGACGGCGCACCGCCGTCAGCACGACGACGGCGGCGACTACGAAGATCACGTAGACTGCCGCATCCGCGCGCGCCCCGGCTGCCATGACCGCCGAGAGAACGGCGAGCGCGCCGAGCCCGAGGCGTCGCCGGCCCGACGACTCCACCGAGCCGAGCAACGCGAGGAACAACGATCCGATGCCGATGATGGCCCAGGAGCTCGGGTTGTTTGACGCGATGAGAAACACTCCGAGCGGCACGATCGAGATGAGCCATCCCCACAGCAGGGTGGGACGCCGTCGTGCCGGCAACAGGAGGTAGAGCGCGGTTGTGATACCGAGGAACAGCATCACGTTGACGAAGCGCATGACGAGGATCGAGGTGAGCACGTCGCCGCCCACGAAGATGCTCATGACCGCGTAGTACACGGGCGGGTAGGCGCCCACGAAGTTGCCGCGCCTCGTCTCGACCATCGACGCAGCGCCCTCGAGCACGTCGTACTGGCACGCGGCGCTCTCGGTGGTCTCGCGGGCGAAACACGCGATGTCGACGAGCTCGCGCGACACCATCCGCGTGCTCGGGTCGCCGCTCTCCTCGCACAGCGAGGTGCGGTCCCCCGCCGCGCACCAGATGCTCACGAGGTGGTAGTCGTCGTCGGGGCTCGAGCCGGCGGGAGATGCGAACACCCACCCGCCGAGGGCGATGAGGGCGAGCAACGGGGCGATCCAGATCAGCCGGAAGCGACGCGTCATGACTCCTCCCCTGCCTGGTCGAAGGTCATGAGGCGCACGTACTCGGCGACCGTCGGGTTCGCGGCGACCACCTCACGGAAGCTGCCGGAGGCGACGATGCGACCCGCGTCGACGACGTGCACGGCGTCGGCCCGCTGCACGGTCGAGAGCCGGTGCGCCACCACCACGACCGTCACCTCACCCCGCAGCGACTCGAGCGTGCGCGCGATCGCGGCCTCGCTTCCTGCGTCGAGGCCGCTCGTGGCCTCGTCCATCACGAGCAGGCGCGGCTGCGAGTACAGGGCGCGCGCGATGCCGAGACGCTGGATCTGTCCGCCGCTCAGGGCATCCGACTGTGCCCCCACCGAGGTGTCGACACCGTCGGGCAGCGACGTGACGAAGTCGGCGAGGAACGCCGCCTCGAGCACCTCTTCCACGCGCGCGCGATCGATCTCGTCGACCGGCACCCCGAGAGCGATGTTCTCGAGAATCGAACCCGAGACCAGTCCGGGCTTCTGCGGCACATAGCCGACCGTGCCCGGATGCGCCGCCCGCAGTCGAGCGGGCGGGGTGCCGGCGATCTCGACCGACCCGGCACGCGGCTCCACGAGCCCCAGGATCAGGTCGACCAGCGTCGTCTTCCCCGCGCCAGACGGGCCGACGACGGCTGCGTAGCTGCCCGGGGCGATGTGCAGGTCGATGTCGGAGAGCGTGTCGGCCTCGGTCGCACGCGGATACCTGAATGCGACGTCGCGCAGCGTCACCCCGAGCGCGCCGTCCGGCACCGGAACGTCGCCCGGTTCCACCGCATCCGGCTGCGGCATCGCGCCGAGCTCGTCGAGGAAGTCGAGCGAGGTCTGCGCCTGCTCCGAGTTCTGCCGGATGTTGCTGACAGCGCTCTGCAGCGGCAGCAGCGACGCCATCACGCGCACACCGCCCGCGAGGAAGACGCCGATCGTGCCGAAGCCGCTCGTGACATCCCCCGCGAGCATCTGCTGCCCGACGAGCAGCAGCACACCGAGGATGAGCGCCGTCTCGACGACGTACCGCGGCATCGCGGCGAGGAAGGTCATGACGGCGCCGGAGTGCGAGATCTGACGCCGCCGCACCCCGATGCGCTCGATGAAGGCGCGCTGCTTGCCCTGCACCGCGATCTCGCGGAACGCGTCGAGCGCGTCGCTCAGGCCCGCGAGGGTTCCGAGCGTGCCCTCGACGGCCTCCTGCCCCGAGCGCTTGAGCGAGGCGTTGATGAGCAACTGCACGACGACCACGAACAGGCCGAAGTAGGCGAGCGCGAACAACGCGACGATCGGGTCGACGAACATGAGCGACCCGACGATGAGCACGAGCAGGAACGATTCCGCGCACAGCGTCACGACGTTGTTGAGCAGACCGGTGAAGGCGAACGTCGACGAGCCGGTGACCGCGAACTGCACCTCCGACTTCGAATGCGCCTTGGCATCCGCGAGGGTGCCGCCGATGAGCGCGGAGGCGATCCGCGCGGCAGCGCGAGTCTCGGCCCGCGCCACGAAGCCCGTCTGCACACGGGTGAGCGACACCGCGAGCGCCGCCTTCAGCACGAACGCTGCGAGCACACACGCCACGAGCACGAGCACACCCGTCGCGTCGAGTGCCGGGATGACGATGCCGGCGAGCTCGATCGGCTCCGCCACGCCGTCCTGCAGTCGGGTGGCGAGCACGCTCCCGATGAGCCCGATGAGCACGATGCCCACGACATCGAGCACACCGATGACCATGCGAGCCCCGATGATGAGGCCGTAGAGCACCCGCTCGCGCGTCGTGAGGAAGCGGAGCGAGCGCCGGATGTTGCGCAGCATCAGTCCGCAGCGTCCAGCAGGCGCAGCAGGTAGTCGCCGTATCCGGACTTGGTGAGCGGCTCGGCGAGGCGGCGCAGCTGGGCGTCGTCGATCCATCCGCGCCGCCAGGCGGCCTCCTCGATGCAGCCGATCTTGTAGCCCTGCCGGTGCTCGATCACCCGCACGTACTCGGTGGCCTGCACCATCGCCTCGACGGTTCCCGTGTCGAGCCACGCGGTGCCACGCTCGAGCACCTGCACCTTGAGTTCACCCCGGGCGAGGTAGTGCGCGTTGACGCTCGAGATCTCGAGTTCGCCGCGGGCGCTCGGACGGATGCCGCGGGCCACCTCGATCACGGAGTTGTCGTAGAAGTAGAGGCCCGGCACCGCGAACGCGCTGCGGGGCTTCTCCGGCTTCTCCTCGATCGAGATCGCGGTACCGCGCTCGTCGAACTCGACGACACCGTAGGCGCGCGGATTGGCGACCTGGTACGCGAAGACGAGAGCCCCCTCGAGGTCGAGGTGGTCGCCGAGGCCCAGGTCGTCACCATGGAAGATGTTGTCGCCCAGCACGAGGGCGACGCGTTCGTCGCCGATGAACTCCTCGCCGATGAGGAACGCCTGGGCGAGGCCGTCGGGCGAGGGCTGCACGGCGTACTCGATGCGCATGCCGAGCTCCGCACCGTCGCCGAGCAGTCGCTGGAAGGCGTCGCTCTCTTCGGGGGTCGTGATCACGAGCACCTCACGGATGCCGGCCTCGATGAGCGTCGTGAGGGGGTAGTACACCATCGGCTTGTCGTACACCGGCACGAGCTGCTTCGAGATGCCCTTCGTGATCGGCCACAGCCGTGTGCCCGACCCGCCGGCGAGGATGATGCCACGCATGCTCAACGCTCCCCTGCCGTGCCCGCGTAGCCGCGCGCATCCGTCCAGTTCGGGAGCATGCCGAGTTCGCGCGCCTGCGCGAGCGTGGGGGCGTCGAGATCCTTGGGCGAGATGATGAGCTCCTCTGTCGGGATCGGCAGCTCGAGGGCGAGTGCGGGATCGAGCGGCGAGACGCCGTGCTCGTGGTCGGGATCGTAGGTGTGCGAGACCAGATAGCTGACGGTCGTATCGTCTTCGAGAGCGAGGAAGGCGTGGCCGAGCCCCTCCGCGAGGTAGACGGCGCGGCGGTCGACGGTGTCGAGCAGCACGGCGTCCCACTGCCCGAAGGTCGGCGAGCCCACCCGGATGTCGACGACGATGTCGAGCGCTGCGCCGCGCGTCGCCGTGACGTGCTTTGCCTGCCCCGGAGGGATGTCGGCATAGTGCACGCCGCGCAACACCCCGCGACGCGAGATCGAGGTGTTCGCCTGGCGCAGGCCGATCCCGACGCCGAACTGCTGCTCGAGCAGGTCGCCGCGATACCACTCGAGAAAGGTGCCTCGTTCGTCGCTCCACTGCCGCGGGGTCAACTCGTATGCGCCCGCGATCTCGAGTGGCCGGATCTGCACCCCGAAAGCATACCGGCGTGCCGCTGTCAGCTCGGCTGCACGAGGTCGCGCAGCACGTCTTGCGCACCGAGACCGTAGCGCCCGTAGCGCCCGCGCATCCATTCCACGAGCACGGGGCCGATACGCCCCCGCCTGTTGTCGGGCAGCGCGTAACGCACGCGTTCGTGGTCGAGCTTGAGCACGGCGAAGGTGCGGCGCTTGGCCGACACCTCGGGGGCGAGGTCGTCGATGCGCGCCACGAGCGCCTCGGCACGCACGAGCAGGTTCTCGTTGCGCTCCTCACGCGGCTCGCGCAGCTTCGAGATGCGGCGATGCCAGGTGAGCTTGCTCGCACCGATCTGGTTGCCCCCGTGCTGGCGGTAGTCGACGAGGGGCTCCCGCACGACCGCGGTCCGGCCGACGGCGGCCGCGACGATCGCGAGCCACTCGTCGTGGATCCACCCCTCGGGGATCGGCAGCGCGCGTTCGACGACAGAACGTCGCACGACCGCGGTCGCACCGGTCACGAGGTTGCGACGCAGGAACACCTCGAAGGCGCGGCCCGCTGCGATGCCGGCCAGCTCGCGGCGGCTCACCCCGAGCGCCTCGAACAAGCTCACGCCGAGCGGCTCGCCATCCGCGTCGACGAGAGCGGCGTCACTGTGCACGAGCCCCACATCGGGTCGATGCTCGAGCAGCCCCACGAGACGCTCGAGGCGGTCATGACGCCAGCGGTCGTCCTGGTCGGAGAGGGCGATCGCGTCACCGGTGGCCGCGCGCAGGCCGCGCTCGAAGTTGCCGGCCACACCGAACGGCGCGGGCATCGCATCCGGATCCCGCGTCAGCTCGATGTACTCGAGGCCGGGATCGTGCTCCGCACGGTGGCGTCGCACGATCTCGCGCACGATGTCGAGCGTGCCGTCGGTCGAGGCGTCGTCGGCCACGACGAGCTCCTGCGGGGGCCGGCTCTGGAAGAGGATCGACTCGAGCTGCTCGGTCACGAAGGCGGCACCGTTGTAGGTGCACATGACGACCGAGACCCGCCCGATACTGTTCTCCCGCACGAGGGTGGATTGTATGGCCCTCGCCTCGGAGCCTGCCTTGAGCGCGGGCCACGTCGAGTCTGCGCCGATACGATGAGGGGGCCATGGCCGCCCCACGTGAGACCTCCGCCCCGCGGCTGGGCGTCGTGACCGTGAGCTACAGCTCCGACGACGTCCTGCGCGGGCTGCTCGCGTCGATCCCGGATGCGGCGCGTGAGCCCGTCGCGGTCGTCGTCGCCGACAATCTGCCGAGCGAGGGCGATGCGGCAGGGATCGCAACGGAGTTCGGCGCCGACTACCTGCCGCTGCCCGAGAATCCCGGCTACGGCGGGGCGGCCAACGCCGCGGCCGCACGCCTGCCCGCGAGTGTCGAGTGGCTGCTCGTGGTCAACCCGGATGCCGTGCTCGGCCCCGGCTCGATCGCCACCCTCGCGGCGCGCGGCGCATCCGATCCGACGATCGGCGCGGTCGGGCCGCTCGTGCGCAACGCCGACGGCACCGTCTACCCCTCGGCGCGCGCCGTGCCCTCGCTGCGCACGGGCGTCGGGCACGCGATGCTCGGGCCGGTGTGGCCGGGCAACCCCTGGACCCGCGCCTACCGCAAAGATTCGGACGAGGCCCCGCGCGTGCGCGACGCCGGCTGGCTCTCGGGGTCGTGCGAACTCGTGCGGCGCAGCGCCTTCGACGAGATCGGCGGGTTCGACGAGGGCTACTTCATGTACTTCGAAGACGTCGACCTGGGGGTGCGTCTCGCGCGCGCCGGCTACCGCAACGTCTACGAACCCGCGGCCGAGGTCGTGCACACGGGCGCCCACTCCACCGGACAGGCATCCGAACGCATGATCCGCGCGCACCACGACAGCGCCCGCCGCTTCCTCTCCCGCAAGTACCCCGGCCCGGTGCTCTGGCCCGTGCGCGTGGTGCTCTCACTCGGCCTGCGGCTGCGCAGCGCGTGGATCCTGCTGCGTACCCGGGGAAGCTCCGGCGAGAAACCCTAGACTCACCGATCATGCGCATCCTCGTCACCGGCGGAGCCGGCTTCATCGGCTCCAACTTCGTGCATCACCTCATCGAGCACACCGACCACACGGTCACGGTGCTCGACAAGCTCACCTACGCCGGCAACCTCGCCTCGCTCGCGGGCCTGCCCGAGGCGCGCTACAGCTTCGTGCGGGGTGACATCGCGGATGCGGCGCTCGTCGACGAGCTGTTCGGTCGCCACGACGCGGTCGTGCACTACGCAGCCGAGAGCCACAACGACAACTCGCTGAACGACCCGCGGCCCTTCCTCGACACCAACATCGTGGGCACCTACACGCTGCTCGAGGCGGCGCGCCGCCACGGCATCCGCTTCCACCACATCTCGACCGACGAGGTCTACGGCGACCTCGAGCTCGACGACCCCGAGCGCTTCACCGAGAACACCCCCTACAACCCCTCGAGCCCCTACTCGTCGACGAAGGCCGGCAGCGACCTGCTCGTGCGCGCGTGGGTGCGCTCGTTCGGGGTGCAGGCCACCATCTCGAACTGCTCCAACAACTACGGCCCCTACCAGCACGTCGAGAAGTTCATCCCGCGGCAGATCACCAACGTGCTACGCGGCGAGCGCCCCAAGCTCTACGGAACCGGCGAGAACGTGCGCGACTGGATCCATGCCGACGACCACTCCTCGGCCGTGCTCACGATCCTCGAGAAGGGCGTCACCGGCGAGACCTACCTCATCGGCGCCGACGGCGAGAAGAACAACAAGCAGGTCGTCGAGCTGATCCTCACCGAGCTCGGGCAGCCCTCCGACGCCTACGACCTCGTCACCGACCGGCCGGGCCACGACCTGCGCTACGCGATCGACTCGACGAAGCTGCGCCGCGAGCTCGGCTGGGCGCCCCGCTACGGCGACTTCGCCGCCGGACTCGCCGACACCATCCGCTGGTACCGCGACAACGAAGCCTGGTGGGCTCCGCAGAAGGAGGCGACCGAGGCGAAGTACCGGGCAGCCGGGCAGGCATGACGCGCTACCTGATCGCCGGCGCGGGCGGCATGCTCGGGCGCGACCTGCAGGCCGTGCTCGCCGACCGCGAGGTGCGCGCGCTGGGGCGCGACGCGCTCGACATCACGGATGCGGCATCCGTCACGGCCGCCGTGCGCGACGTCGACGTCGTCATCAACGCCGCCGCCTACACCGCCGTCGACGACGCCGAAGCCCACGAAGACGACGCCTACGCCATCAACGCGACGGGGGCCGGGCTGCTCGCCGCGGCGGCAGCGGATGCCGGGGCACGCCTCGTGCAGGTCTCCACCGACTACGTCTTCCGTGGCGACGCCACCTCGCCCTACCCGGAGGATGCGCCCCTCGACCCGCTCGGCGCCTACGGACGCACCAAGGCGGCGGGCGAGCGGCTCGTGCGCCAGGCGCATCCGGGAGCCCACATCGTGCGCACCGCGTGGCTCTACGGCGAGCACGGCGGCAGCTTCCCCCGCACCATGCTGCGTCTCGCCGCCGACCGCGACACGGTCTCGGTCGTGACGGATCAGGTGGGCCAGCCCACCTGGAGCCGCGACCTGGCAACCGCGATCGTCGCGCTGCTCGACGCCGACGCACCCGGCGGGGTCTACCACGGCACCAACTCCGGCGTCGCGAGCTGGTTCGACCTCGCCCGCGCCACCTTCGAACTCGCGGGCCTCGATCCCGAGCGTGTGCAGCCGACCGACTCCGCGTCGTTCGTGCGCCCCGCGCCGCGTCCCGCCTACTCGGTGCTCGGCCACGACGCGTGGGCGCGGGTGGGGCTCGCCGAGCCGCGCGACTGGCGCGAAGCCCTCGCCGACGCCGTCGCCGCGGGGGCACTGGGGCGAACCTGACAAACTCTTGTGCTACGCAGGGCTACACCTCGCTACACTTCTCGTATGACGTCGGTGCCTGCGCGGGAACTGCGCAACAACACCGCGGCCGTCATCGAACGGGCGCGGGCCGGAGAGCAGGTGACCATCACCGTGAACGGGGTCGCCGCCGTGCGGCTCGTCCCGGTGGTGCCGAATCGACGCGAGTACCTCACCACGAACGATCTGCTGGCGATGCGGCCTGCGTATCCCGTGACCGAGCCGCACCCCCACGATCAGTGGGAGGACACCACCGACGACCTCGGGCCGATCTCCTGATGCCTGCACTGCCGCACCCCCGGGGGCTCCTCGACACCAGCGTGTTCATCGCCCTCGAACAGCGCCGCGAAATCGACTACGGAGCCCTACCGCTGGCGCAGTACGTCAGCGCAATCACCCGCGGCGAGCTGCTCGCCGGCGTGCACGCGGCGCACACCGTCGACACCCGCGCGGTGCGCCTGTCGACCGTCGAACAGCTTGCGGGCGTCGAAATGCTCGCCGTCGACTCGCGCGCCGCGACACACTGGGCGGCGCTCCGGCACTCGCTCGCGAGCGCCGGGCGGCGCGTCAACGTGAACGACCTGTGGATCGCATCCGTCGCGCTCGCCCACGACCTGCCGGTCGTCACCCAGGACGGCGACTTCGACGTGATCGCCGAGATCTGCGGACTGCGGGTGATCAGAGTATGACGACGCTGCGCGTCACCCTCGACGAGCTCGCCGCCACCCCCTACGGCGGCGCGGCGCGGTACGCGGGCGAACTCACGCGCGCCCTCATCGCATCCGCGCCCGACGGCGCCGAGGTCGTGGGCATGGTGCCCGCCTCACCCGAGCCCGACTACGAGCGCATCGCGGCGCTGCTGCCGGGGCTCGCCGGGCTCGACAAGAACGCGCTGGCACCCCGCGAGCTGGCCGCCGCGTGGCGCCGGGGCCTCGGCCGTCCGCGGCGCACCGGCATGGTGCACGCCACCTCGCTGCTCGCGCCCCTCGGGGCCCACGACCGCGTGCACCAACCGGGCGATCAGATCGCCGTCACCATCCACGACGCCATCGCGTGGACCGCGCCCGAACTGCTGCCCGACCGCACCGTGCGCTGGCGACGCGCCATGGCATCCCGCGCCGAGCGGTACGCGGATGCGGTGGTCGTTCCCAGCCACACGGTCGCCGCCGAGCTGGCCGAGAACCTCGAACTCGGCGACCGCATCCGCGTCGTACCGGGGGCGCCCTCAAGCCGCCTCGTGCCGGGCACGGATGCCGCAGAGCGCGCCGCCGCGCTGGGCCTGCCCCGGCGCTACCTGCTCACCGTCGCGACCACGGCACCGGCGAAGAACCTCGGCGAGCTGCTCGAGGCGCTCGCCATGACACGCGACGACACCCCCCTCGTGGTCGTCGGCGACGACACGGATGCGGTGGAACAGCTCGCGGCGGAGGCGGGGCTCCCCGAGGGGCGCGTGCTCGCGCTCGGGCCCCTCGCCGACACCGACCTGGGTGTCGCCTACCTGGGCGCGCACGCCTACCTGCAGCCGAGTCGTGCCGAGGGGTTCGGGCACGCGGTCGTCGAGGCGCTCGGGTTCGGGCTCGCCATCGTGCACACCGACGTGCCGGCGCTCGACGAGCTCACCGCGGGCGCCGCGATCTCGGTGCCGCGCGAACCGGCGGGGCTCGCGTCGCGGCTCGCGGAGGCGATCGACGCGGTCGACGGCGCGGTCGCCGAACGCCTGCGCATCGCGGCGGGAGACCGCGCCCGCGCCTTCAGCTGGCGCGACTCGGCCGAGAAGGTGTGGCAGCTGCACGCCGACCTGTGAGCACTTCGTAGGTGATTGAGGAGCGGCCGAAGGCCGCGTCTCGAAATCACCTCTGCCGAGTGCTGCGGACGCTGGTTTCGAGACGGGCGCGGCGCGGCCTCCTCAACCAGCTCTCACGCGTCACCCATCCGTCGCATCCGGCGGCCACAGCATCCCGTGCACGGTCGCGCGGATCTCGTCGTAGTCCGGCGCCGCCGGGTCGACCTCGGGCGGCGTGAGATCGTACGACGACACCGGCTGGGTCTTCGACTTGCTCGCGAGTTGCACGAAGTACGACAGCATCTGCTTCGGGATGTCGGTGCGCACCACCTGCTTGCCGGCCGCCGCGATGTCGACGAAGTGGGTGAGCACCGTCGCCGGGGTGAACTGTTCGAGCATCGCCTGCTGCACCTGACGCTGGTGCTGCATGCGCTGGTAGTCGCTCGTGCCGTAGCGGGTGCGTGCGTAGGTGAGCGCGGTCGCGCCGTCCATGTGCTGCTCGCCGGCCTCGAAGTAGCCGTCCGGCGGCTGCGGGTTGCCGTTCGCGTCTTCGTTCGACCCCCACGCGACGCGCTCCTCGAGCGTGATGTCGATGCCGCCCATCGCGTCGATGAGGTCGGCGAAGCCCTGCATGTCGATGAGCACGTAGTACGGGATCTCGATGTCGAGCACCCCCTCGACCGCGTCCCGCATCGCCTCGATGCCGGGGTTCGAGTTGTTCTTCTCCGCATCCGGATACAGGTAGGCCCAGTCGAGCTCGCCGTAGGTGTACAGGTAGTCGATGATGCACTTGCTGCCGCAGTCGTATCCGTCGGGCAGCACCTCGTAGAGCGGCGAGCCCTCGACGAAGGGCACCTGCTCGAGGTTGCGCGGGATACCGATGAGCGTCACCTGCCCGGTCTCGGCATCGACGCTCGCGACCGAGATGCTGTCGGGGCGCATGCCCTGCCGATCGGGGCCCGCGTCGCCGCCGAGCAGCAGGATGTTGTAGCGGCCGTCGATCGGCGGCTGCGAGGGCCCCTCGGCGAACACGGTGTCGAGCAGGTCGATGCCGGCGCTCGCCGAGACGGCGCTGTACGCGGCGGTGCCCGAGACGGCGCCGAGCGCTACGACCGACAGCCCAGCCACGAACGCCCGCGCGGCGGGCGCGACGCGCACGAGCCGCACGAGCCGCAAGGTGTCGAGCGTCAGCACGACCCACAGCACCGCGTAGAAGATCAGCAGCACGACGGCGACGCTCAGCACCCAGGTGTTGGTGGCGATGTCGAGCAGCAGGCCGCGAGCGAACACCGCGAGGGCGACGGCGAGCACGACGAGAGCCCACAGTACGAGCGTCGCCCCGAGGCCGAAGCGCCCGAGCCTGCGGTTGCCGGCGAGCACCTGCGCCGACCCCGGCACGAGCAGGTTCAGCCCCACAAGCCACCACGCGCGTTGGGTCATGAAGGCGGTGTCGGTGCGATCGGGATCGCGCAGCACGCTCGTCATGCTCAGAGGCTCGCGCGCAGCGCCGCGTTCTTCTCCGCCACGAGAGCCTCCAGGCTCGCCGCGTAGTCGGCCAGGCGGGCGGTCAGCTCGGGGTCACCGGATGCCAGAATGCGCGCCGCGAGCAGCCCCGCGTTGCGCGCGCCGCCGATCGAGACGGTCGCCACCGGGATGCCGGCCGGCATCTGCACGATCGAGAGCAGCGAATCCAGTCCGTCGAGCTTCGCGAGCGGAACCGGCACGCCGATCACCGGCAGGGTCGTCACGGATGCGAGCATGCCCGGCAGGTGCGCGGCTCCCCCCGCCCCGGCGATGATGACCCGCAGACCGCGGCCGGCGGCATCCGTGCCGTAGTCGATCATCTTGCGCGGGGTGCGATGCGCCGACACGACCTCGACCTCGTACGCGATGCCGAAGTCGGCGAGCACCGATGCGGCGTCCTGCATGACGTTCCAGTCCGAATCGGAGCCCATCACGACGCCGACCAAAGCCTCCGAGTTCCGCACCCGGCCATGCTACGGCTCAGTGCTGGAAGAAGGCCGCTGCGGCGCGCGCACGCGCCACCAGCCGGCGGGCGAGTGGGTGCGCGTCTTCTCCATAGTCGAAGTTGTGGACGGATGTTTCTGACAGATTCGGGTTCTGCTCTAGTATCTCTGTTCCCCGGCTGGGAGAATGGTCGCATGCTCTCCTTCACCGACACCCTCCCCGTCATGGGGGATCTGTCGGTGCCGTTCGCCCCGGCCCCGGTGAACGATTTCACGGATGATGCCCTGCTGGCCGCGCAGCGTGCGGTCGCCGAGGTGCGGCGGCGGGTGGAGACACAGGCCGCCGTGGTCGCGGCGGAGATCGCCCACCGGTCCCGCCGTGAGCTGGGCCATACGGGGTTGGCAGCCACGCGCGGGGTGCGCACGGCGGAAGACCTCATCGCGACGGTCTCGGGCACCACCCGTCGCGACGCCCGCACCCTCGTGAAGGCGGGCGAGCTGCAACCCACCTCGACCATGCGTGCGAACGGGGGCGGGTCGAGCATCGCCGGCGCCGACGACGCGAGCGGTGTCGAGGGCGCAGGCGGCGACGGAGTCGCGGCCGCGACGCGGTTGCCGGCCTGGCTGACGGTGCTCGGCGACGCGGTCGCCACCGCGACCCTCACGGTCGAGGCGGCCGAAGTGATCCGCACCCGGCTGGGTGCGGTGACCGGTGCCGACCAGTTGGCGGCAGGTGCGACGCCGGGGTCGGACCCACTCACTCCCGAGCAGCGTGATGCGCTCGATGTCTCGTTGGCGGATGCGGCGCAGCGGCTGGTTGCGGCGGCTGCGGGTCTCACGGTCGAGCAGCTCGCGGTGCGGGCTTCCCGGGTGCGGGATGATCTGGATCTGGTGGGGGTTGCGGCGCGGGAGCGGGAGTTGCATGAGAAGCGGTATCTGCGGGTGTTCCGGCAGGCGGACGGGATGACGCGGATCCATGGGCTGTTGGATCCGGAATCCGCGGCGATCGTGGTGCCGGTGCTGGATGCGGCGACCTCACCGCGGCGGGGTGGTCCCCGGTTCGTGGACCCGGATGCGGTGCAGTGTGCCGAGGACATCGTGCGGGATACCCGCAGCACCGATCAGGTGACCCTCGACACTCTTGTGGAGCTGGTGCGGATGGGTGCGCGGGTGGATGACGGGAGACTGCTCGGGGAGCGGAAGCCGACGGTGCGGATCCTCGTCACGAAGCAGGACCTGGACGCGCCCCGCACGCCTGCCGGGAACCGGGAAGGGGCGGCGTTCTTCGAGGGACACCCCGACGCGGTCTCGATCGAGACCACGGAACGTCACATCTGCGCTGGGGGTGCCATCCCGATCCTGTTCGATGACGACGGGCGGGTGTTGAACCTGGGGCGTGAGCAACGGTTGTTCAGCGAGAAGCAACGCCTGGCGATGGCGGCCCGGGATGGTGGGTGGAGCCTGTCAAGTTGTTTGTGTAAGGGGGCTTCAGCTGGTGGTGGTTAGAGGTAGGGGGTGATGCGGTCGGGGAACGCGATCGCGAGCTGGGCGAGGGCTTTCTTCCAGTTTGTGGTGACGGCGCC